>Ga0185342_1000357_pt1 | contig 23951 bp, 17 predicted proteins | sample ConPoolayeEmetaG_FD_128045 | JGI IMG/M metagenome (GOLD analysis project Ga0185342, IMG submission 128045) | Hot spring microbial mat communities from California, USA to study Microbial Dark Matter (Phase II) - Cone Pool mat layer E metaG... ... | reverse complement strand
CGACTGCATCTGCCGCTTGCTCGCGTGGCCGTTGCCGGTCAGCAGCTTTTTGACGCGCGTGGCGCCCACGGAAACGACAGGCAGCCCGAGCCGGGCCGCGGTGGCCAAAACCACGCCGCGCGCATGGCCCATGAGAATAGCTGTCTTTGGATGACGGTAGTGAGCGTACAGCTCCTCGCAAACCAGGCAGACCGGATGGTGAGCCCGGATAAGTGCCGTCAGGCTTTCTTCCAGGTGCAGCAAGCGCGACTGAAGCGATTGACCACGTATCAACCTTATCACTCCCGCCTCGTGGAGAATCGCCTCCGGTGTGCCCGACCCGGCGGATAGCAGCGCATAACCGGTAATAGCCAGGCCCGGATCGATGCCGAGAACCGCCGCCCCGACCGCCGTGGGACGGTCGCATAACCCGCGTCCTGTCGAGCTGCCCGCGATCATGCCCGACATCATGCAGCTTTTGGCGCTGTTGGACAACCTGGCACGCCGCCGGGCGGCAGCGACAAGTCCAAGTATGAGGTTGTGGCCGCGAGCCGATCAGATACCCAGGCGTGACCCGTCGGCCACCAGGCCCGTATAATCTGCGGGCCGATCGCGCCGGCTCGAGGGCGGCACCGCGCCGTCGGCGCGTCGTTCCCCCGAAAGGACCGCGAGATGAACCCGATCTGCCGGCAATTTGCCCTTCTTGCTCTGCTGCTGTCGGCGGCATGGGTATCAACCGCCCAGGCCGAAGACGAATTCACCGCCGCCTGCGCCGCCATCCTCCGCGGCGATTATGAGACGGGTCGGGCCGAGCTGGCCCGGCTCCAGCAGCGTGGCATCAAGGCTCCAGATGCCGAGCGCGTCACCAACTGGCTCGAAAGGTACCGCGAAGCCTTCTCCCGGCGCGAGCAGATGAAGCGCGCCACCTTCGACTGGAACGTGCAGAAGGCGCAGCAGGCATTGGCGGACGGGCAGCTTTACTTTGCGCTTTCGTTTGCGGCGCAGGCGGCCTCCTACGCGACGGACGAGGAGGCCTTTTCGTCCCAGCCCTGGGTCCGGGAGCTTACCGCGAAGGTTGAGGAAGAAGCCGCCCGGCTCGAGGAAGCTCAGCGGTGGACCCGGGTGCACAGCTACTACGTGTTGCTCAAGCGGCTACACCCCAAGAACAAGGATTACGAGCGCCGACGCCAGCAGGCCGAGCGCGTCGCCCGGCTGGAGCTTCTATACAAAAACAAAAAGGAGCTCGAACGCCGCATTCAGGACGTCAACAAGGACCTGCTGCGCAACGCGATTCGTCTGATCCACAAGAACTACTACCGCGAGCCGGACTTTCAGACCATGGCGGCCGGGGCGCTCGACAACCTGATGGCCCTGGCGTCGACGGCCAAGCTTCACGAGTTCCTGCACGGACTGGGCAATCCGGTCACGCGGACTGCCTTCGTCGACGGCCTGAAACAGCTCCGGGAAACCCTGCCTGCCGAGGACGAGTACGATTACCGCGAGCTGCTCAAGCTCTATAACCGCGTCTCATTCCTGAATGCTGAGACCGTCGAGCTGCCTGAAGCCCTGCTGGTCGTCGAGTTTCTCGAGGGGGCCTTGCGCGAACTGGACGAGTACACCTCGGTCATCTGGCCGGTCGACGCCCCCGACTTCGACAAAATGATGATCGGCGGCTTTGAGGGTGTCGGGATACAGCTCAATATCGACGAACGTACCGGCCGGCTGAAGGTGGTGACCCCGCTGGAAGACTCTCCCGCCCTGGAAGCCGGCGTCCAGCCCGACGACCTGATTATCGAGGTGAACGGCCAGAGCACCAAGGGCTGGTCCACGGAGGACGCCGTCCGCAACATCATGGGCCCGGCCGGTACGGAAGTCACCCTCACCATGTTTCGCCCCAGCACCGGCGAACGCCTTACCTTCCGCCTCAAGCGCCGGAACATCGTGCTCAAGACGGTTCGCGGCGTACACCGGCTACCGGACGATCCCCAGAAGTGGAACTACATCCTGGATGAGGAATCCGGTATCGCCTACATCCGCGTGACGGGCTTTCACCCCGAAACGCAGGATGAGCTGATCAAGGCCCTGAGGGCCGCCGAGCAGCAGGGGATGCGCGCCCTGATCCTGGACTTGCGGCACAACCCGGGCGGGTTGCTTGATGTGGCCGTCCAGACGGTCAGCACGTTTGTCAGCAAGGGGGAAGTGGTCTCGACCGGCGGGCGGTATGAGCCGCGAACCAGCATCCCCGTTTCGCAGGAGCCGTACCATGTGGACGTGCCGGTGGTGGTGCTGGTCAATGAGGGCAGTGCCAGCGCCTCTGAAATCCTTGCCGGGGCGTTCCAGGATCACCACCGGGCCATCGTGCTGGGCGAGCGCACCTTTGGTAAAGGCAGCGTCCAGCGCGTCATGCCGCTGGGGAACAAGGCGCGCCTGAAGCTCACCACCGCCCTTTACTACCTGCCCAGCGGCCGGTCGCCTTACAAGGACGCGGAAACCGATGTGGGCGGAATCACCCCGGATGTGGAGGTCAAGCTGACGCCGAAAGAGTTCCGGCAGGTTCTCAAGCGTGAGACCGAGTCCTACGTGATCCACAATGAGGCGGCCGCACAATCGCAACCCAGCCCCGAAGAACGCGAAAAGGCACTCGAAGCGCTCAAGGACGAGGGTACCAGCCAGGACGAAGAGCCGCCGCTGCTTTCCGACGAGCAGATCAAGGCACTCGAAGGCGACCCCGTCCAGCCGCCGCAAACCGACGCGCAACTCGATACAGCGCTGCTGCTGTTGCGGGTCAAGCTGGCCTCAAACATCCCGTGGCCGCAGCAACTGGCGGCCAGGATCGAGCCGGCAGCCGTCGCCCCCTGAGACGGTCTAGCCCCGAGCCACCGCGATCCGGCTTCATTCCGGTTCGGTCGGCGGAAGCTGAGACTCATCCGGCTCAAGCGTGATCTGGCCGGGGGGCGGTTTGCCCTTGCGCTTTTTTCTGGCCGGCGGAGCCGCCGAAGTCGGCGGCCGCTTACCCTGCCTGATCTCTTCCTCGAAAGCCTGCTTGCACCGCAGCAGCCGGTGATAGTGCTGGCCGAAGCGGTGGGCCTCGTCGCGAATCTGCTGAAGCAAGCGCAGCGCCTCGTCGTTTCGCCCCAGCCGCAGCGCCTCGTGGCGCCCCTGAACGTAAATCAGCTCTTCGCGCTTGGCCAAGGCAACGACCATCGGCGGCCGGGCCGCCCGTCCACCTTCGATCTCAACCGCCTGATGCATCGCGTCGAAAGCCTGTAGCGCCGCATTAAGCTGACCGGTGCCGCCGTCGATCAGGATAACGTCGGGAAAGAGCGCTTCGGAGGTGGCCGCGTACCGATAGCGTCGCACGATCACCTCGCGGATCATTGCATAATCGTCGACGCCCTCGACCGTCTTGATACGGAAGCGGCGGTACCCCGCCTTGTAGGGCTTACCGTCGATGAAACAGACCAGCGCCCCCACAGAACCTTCACCGTGCAGCGTCGCAATATCTATGCCTTCGATGATCCGCGGCGGACCGGACAATTCGAGCAATCGCTGTAACCGCTCCAGTCCGGCGCGCGGATCCACGAAGAAAACCTCAGGCTGCATGTCCTCACGCGGATCGCCCGAAAGCGACAGTGCCTGAATCGCACGGATGCGGTCGCGCAGCACGACGGCATCTTCGTATCGCTGTTCGCGCGAGGCGCGTTCCATTTCCTTCTGCATCTGTCGCAGAACCACGCTGCGCTTGGAATTCAAAAAGCGGATCAGCCGACGGATGTCAGCCCGGTACGCCTCGCGGCTGATGAGGTCCGCACACGGGGCACCGCACCGGTTGATCGCATGAAGCAGACAGGGCCGGAAGTAGCGCCGGCGGGGGTCGTCGGCGCGGATGTCAAGCTCGCAGGTGCGGAACTTGAAGACCTTCTGCAAAGCGTTGACGGCCTCGCGCAGCCCGGAAGCACTCACGAACGGCCCATAAAGCCGGCTGCCGCGCGGCCGCGGCTTGCGCGTCACGTACACTCCGGGAAAATCGTCGGACAGTACAATCTCCAGGTAGGGGAAGGTTTTGTCGTCCTTGAGTCGCTCGTTGTACCGCGGCTGGATGTCCTTGATGAGGCGGTTCTCGGTCAGCAGCGCGTCCACCTCGGTTTCGCATTCGAGAAAGTCGAAATCCTCAACCAGGCTGACCATGTGGGCGATCTCCGGCCCGCGCGACGTCAGCAGGTCCGCGGAGTCCTGAAAGTAGCTGCTCACGCGGGCACGCAGGTCGCGTGCCTTGCCAATGTAAAGGACCACCCCCTGCTGATCCTTGAGCAGATACACCCCCGGGGTCTTAGGCAGCGCCGCGATCTTCTGGCGCAGGCGAGTCAGCCGTTGCTCATCGCTTCCGGACATGCCTGCCTCACATTATAGCGCGACCTGAGCCGCCAGGCCGCGCTGCGGCAACTCACCACGCTCAGTCGCCTGCGCCGACCCAGGACTGACCACACACCCTGAACTTGGCCTTTTCTGGCACCGCCGCGGCCGGCCTTACCCCTTGCAAAGCCGCCTTACAGGTGCTAGAAACCGGCAGTCCGCCGGCGGGGCGGTGCGGCGGGCCTTACGCCGGTGCCCCGGCGCCGGCTGTTGCGCGGCTCGTGGGGCGGGTCGCAGACAGCACAAGGGAGAGCCACGTGGAAGAGTACAGCAAGCTCAAAGAGCTGGTCGAAGGTGTTGAAGAAGACATTCGCAAGGCGATGGGCGGCAACAAGGCGGCCGGGACCCGCGTGCGCAAGGTAATGCAGGAAATCAAGAATATGGCCCAGGCCGTGCGCAAACGGGTGTTGGAGATACGTGAAGCTGAGGGGAGCTCGGCGGGTAACCCACCCTAGCCATGAGCCGTGACGCCACGCGCGACCCGCGCCTGGCAACACGAAAGACGCGCATGCCCCCACCGGCGATTCTTGATCCGGCAACTCTGGATTTCTCGAATCTGCTGGCCGACCGCGAAGCGATCCAGCGCGTGCTCCCGCACCGTCATGAGTTCGCCCTGCTGGACGGCGTAATCATGTGCGACCGCGAGCGTGGACTATTCGCCGGCTACCACGACATCCGCGAAGACGCCTGGTGGGCACGCGGGCATGTGCCGGGTCGGCCGCTGTTTCCGGGGGTGCTCATGATCGAAGCCGCCGCCCAACTGGCCAGTTTCCTGGCACACTACGTCTGGGGCGGCCAGCACTTCGTCGGGTTGACCGGTATCGACGATACCAAGTACCGTGGGACCGTGGTTCCGCCCTGCCGGCTGGTTCTGGTCGGACGGGCTCTGGAAATCCGCTCCCGACGCATCCGCTGCGCTATACAGGGCTTCGTCGGAAGCACAATGGTCTTCGAATCGGTGATCACCGGCATGCCTGTCTGACCGCCGGCCCCGAGGCGCCGACAACACCGCATAGCAGACCTGGACCCGATGCCACGCCAGCAGTCACAATCTCTCGACGCAGTTTCCCATGAGCTTCCGGAGGTCCGTATCTGGTCCGGCCCGCCGAGCCATGCGGACCTGGCGGCGCTGCCCGCGCGCCCGGCAGTCTATCTGCTGCTTGCCGCCGGCAAACTCCCGCTGCAACTGGCCACTACGCAGAACCTGCGCCGGGTGATGGTCTCACGCCTGCTGGAAACCCCATCCGGTCGCCGGAAAGTTGATTTGGCGAGCGTCGTTCAGGGTGTGCGTTACCGGCGTGTGTACTCGATCTTCGAGGCCCGCTGGCGCTATTACCTTGTCGCGCGAAAGATGTATCCGAAGGAGTACCGGCGTTTGATCGCGTTCGGGCCGGCGTTTTTTCTGCATCTCGACTGGTCGCAGCCGGTACCGGAACTGCGCATCACCGACCGGCCCTGGGAGCAGCCTGGGCCTTGCCAAACCAGCGCGTACGTGGGGCCGTGGCTGACGCACGATACCTGCCAGAAGGCCCTGGAAGGACTGTGCGATCTGTTCGAGCTGTGCCGTTTTCCCCAGCAGATCCGTCGCGCGCCTGCCGGCCAGCGCTGCCTTTACGCTGATATGGGCCGTTGTGACGCTCCCTGCGAAGGCGCTGTGCCGCTGGAAAGCTATCGCGAGCGTGTCCGACAGGCTTGGGAATTCGCTTGCGGCACCGTGCGTCCGTGGATCGACGCCGCCAAACAGCGCCTCCGCGCTGCCGCCAGCGAGCAGCAGTTCGAAACTGCGGCCCTGCTCAAGCGCCAGATCGCTTGGGCCTGGAAGTGGCATGATTTTCTGCGACCCTGGCTGCACCCGTTGGAAAAGCTCAATTACCTGCTGGCGGTTCCGGTCGTGGGCCGACGGAGCTGGAGGCTGTTTCTGTTCTGGCAGGGCGACCTGTATGACGGGCCCGCCGCCACGGACCGGACACTCCCCGTGCAGGCCAGGCGATTTCTCGCCGCCCAGCAATCTGCCGAGCGAGCTTTGGTCGATCCGCAAATACGCACCGAGCAAACCTGGCTTGTAGCGCACTATCTGCGCAGCAAGCTTGGCGATGCAACCATCGTGATACACCTGGGTGACCAGATGCTGCCCGAGGATCTGCAACCTCGTCTGCAACAGGAAGTTGCCCGTCGGCGGGCATCGGAGAGTGCTTCTGAGCTGCGGCAGCCGCCCGGCACCGCTGCCAAAGAAGAGATAGATAGCGCCAGCCGCCGGATTAATGCAAATTCATTTGACTCACCGCCTGCCAAAGCTGATACTAGTAATGAAGGCTAGCCCTGCTACCGGTGGCTGGAAGGCCGCCGGCCGCGTGCGGCGCAGAATGACTAGCCTTGCAGACACGTATACGGCCGGGCACGCTTGCCGGCGCTGTTGGGCTTGTGCCTCGCCGCGGGGCGAAGCTGCCCGCAATTGTAAAAAGCTCAATGCCTGCATCGCGCGGGTCACTGCGTGCGCGGCCGTTCTAATACCGCCGGGCGCAAGGGCCCGGCTTTTTTTAACGGAGCAATTCAGGCCTTTACCACGCGCCCCGGCGGATACTTTATGTCGGCCGTCGCGTTCCGCGTATCCACCACCAGCCGCGAATAACGCACCACCTTGCGGTAATCTACCGAGCTGTGATCGGTCGCGATCAGCACACAGTCATATTTCTTCAGTCGCTGCGGCGTCAGGGGAACGCTGCGCAGGTCCGTAATGTTGTGTTCGCGCATGGGTTTGGCGGTGGGAACGTGCGGATCGTGATAATCCACCAGCGCCCCGCGCGCCCTCAGAAGCTCGATCAGCGTGACCGCCGGCGACTCGCGTACGTCATCTACGTCGCGCTTGTACGCCAGCCCGAGCACCAGAATCTTTGCTCCGCGGACGGCTCGGCCGCGGTCGTTCAGCGCCTCGGTGACCCGATGGACCACGTGCTCGGGCATCGACGTGTTGATTTCAGCCGCCAGTTCAATAAAACGCGTGGGCCGTCCGTACTGGCGGGCCTTCCACGAAAGGTAGAGCGGGTCGATGGGGATGCAGTGCCCGCCCAGTCCGGGCCCAGGATAAAAGGCCTGAAAGCCGAAGGGTTTGGTCTTGGCCGCTTCGATCACCTCCCAGACGTCAATCCCCATGCGCTCGAAGAGCAGCTTCAGTTCGTTGACCAGCGCGATGTTTACCGCCCGGTAAACATTCTCAAGAATCTTGCACGCCTCCGCGACCTCGCAGCTCGAGACCGGAACCACGCGGGTAATGACCTGCCCGTACAGCTCGGCCGCCACGTCCCGGCTGCGCGGCCCGGCGCCGCCGACAACCTTGGGGATGTCGCGCGTGGTCATATCCTTGCGGCCCGGGTCCTCACGCTCGGGCGAAAACGCCAGAAAATAATCGCACTCCAGTTTCAGCCCCGTCGCATCCAGCAGCGGCTGAACCACCTCGCGCGTGGTACCCGGGTAAGTCGTCGATTCCAGCACCACAAGCTGACCGCGGCGCAGCCGGCGTGCAATCTGCTCGCTGGTGCCGCGGACATAGCTCATATCCGGCTCACGCATCTTGTCCAGCGGCGTCGGAACACAGATCAAAATTGCGTCCGGTTCGTCCAGACGGCCCATGTCGCTGGTCGGGACAAACTGCTTCTTGCGAATCGACGGCGTAAACAGATTCGCGGGCAAATGCTCTATATACGACCTGCCCGCCTTCAGCATCGCCACTTTCTGCGGATCGATGTCAAACCCGATAACGCGGAACCCTCCCCGGCAGAACTCGCGTGCCAGCGGCAAGCCCACATACCCCAGACCAACCACTCCGACGACCGCCTCATGCCGCCGGATCTTCCCGATCAGTTCACCTGCAAGATCCATTCAGCCATACTCCCCGCCCGCGACCGCGCAGTTGCGCGGTTTTGTAGTGGGACACGCACCTCTTGGCAAGTACCGCGCTAGCGCGCCCTATTCCGCCATGCGAAGCCGCTGCCAGATGAACACCGGTTTATCCGCCCAAGCGATCCGGCTGAGCGGTACCTTCGCCGACGGAAAGCGCGCAACCAGCTCGTAATACGCAAGCCACCAGGCTCCGCGCCAGACGCGTTCGTCATCGGCACTAAACACCAGCCACGCCGGCAGCGCCTGCACCGCCAGATCCGCAGGCCGAGCCGCCGGCAGCCAGATCACCTCACGCCGTGTGAAATCCATCGGCGGGATCGCGTAGGGCGCCGGCTCCTGCAAAACGGCAATGGCCGCGTCCAGTGGCACATGGTCGCGCAGGTACTGCCCGGCCAGGCGCCGCGACTCGCTGGTACCGCGCACATCCCGCAGGAACGAACTCACATAGGCAGGCGTCTTGAGCATCACAAGCACCAGGACTGCACCGCCCACCGCCCAAGCCCGGCGCTGCCGCGAAAGGAATGCAAGTGCTGCGGCTGCCGCAGTGCATAACAGTGCCACCGGAAGAACCAAAAACCGGGCATATTCGGCAGGTTTGCCGGCACCCAGCAGAATGGCGATAGCCAGCATCGCCACGCCGCCGCTTGAGGCCAGAAGCGTCTGCGACGGCTGACGGCGCAGCAGCCAGACGGTGCCCGCCGCTCCCACCACGAGCGCACCCAACCCGCAGCTTTCCAGCAGCAGCTCTGCGACGCGCACCGCTCCTGCCGCAGCCCGCCGCATCTGACCTGTGTACATCGCGATGGAGTTGCTCAGGTTCTCCTGTAGGGAGGTTCCACCGCGCAGCGCGTGGTATAGCACGTAAGGGTTGGTAGCTAGGTAGACGCCGAGCGCCAGCGCCAGCCCCGCCAGCAGGCGGCACAGCTCGCGCCTGGCCGATAACGATGCACCCCGACGCCGCAGGCCGAGCACGACCCACGGTACAAGCGACACGATGCCGCTGAGCACCAGGCTGAAAGCGTAGCCCGCCTGCACCCCCAGCCGGACAAGATCACGCGTGCGCCCCCGTGCGTGATAATCTAGCGCACTGAGGGTTGCCCACACTACCATGCACGCTGCCGGCACATGCGGCTTAGCTTCCAGAACCCCGGTGAAAAACACGGGAGTGCAGGCCAGAAACAGCATTGCCAGCCAGCCGGCGGCGCGCCCGGCAGCGCGAGCCGCCAGCTTCCACACCCCCACCAGAAGCAGGCCGCCGAACACCAGCGATACCAGCCGCATCGAAAGATAAACCCCGGCCAGGCGCTCCGGCTGTTCTAAATAAATTGCGATCCGGTCGGACAAATCCACCAGGCCGGCGCTTCCTGCCGCCATCAGCAGCGCCCCGACCAGATAAATGTAGCCGCCGCCGTACTGGTAGAGCCTAGGGTCGAAGTCGAGTTTCCGCGGCTGCATCCGCTGCAACGCCATGAGCGTGATCATTTCGTCGGGCTGGCGCGTAAAAAGCCGGTAGCGGCGCAAAATTTCAGCGCGGGCGCCGTCGTCGGCAGTAAGCAGCACGGGCCGCGAACGGTCCGGCAGTGGGTTCAGGTCGGCATCTGCTGCACCGAGCTGCTCGCGACGGGCGCGAGCGACCGGCTCAGCCGCGTAGCGCTGCGCCGGCCAGGCCGGGCCGCCGCCGAAAAGCAGGTCGTCGCGCGACCGGTCCGGCAGTCCCCAGCGCAGCAATGGCAGCATCAATAGTGCCCACAATACGATCGCAGGAAATAGGGAAATATGCCGAAGCTGGCGACGCCGCATGCGCCCGCAGACTGGTGCGACCCGTTTGAACCTCACAGCAGAACGTCCAGCATGCCCAGAAACGCCATTATCAGACTGACGAACCCGTTAACCGCGAAAAAGGCGACGTTAATGCGACCGAGGTCGTCCGGGCTGACGAGCGAGTTTTCTATCACCAGCAGCACCGCCACCGCCGCGACGCCGACCAAGTACAGCGCCCCCAGCTTGGCGGTGACCCCGACGCCGATCAGGGCAAGAACCGTCAGCACGTGAAACAGCCGCACCAGCCGCAGTGCCGCCCCGATGCCCAGTGCGGCTGGCAGACTACGCAGCCCGAAACGCCGATCAAACTCGACATCCTGACACGCATAGATGACATCGAATCCTCCAATCCAGAAAAGGACCGCAAGCATCAGCAGCCAGGCCGGCAGTTGTGGTACCTCGGGCCGGATCGCGATCCAGGCAGCGACTGCCGACAAGCCGATCGCCGCTCCAAGCGCGAGGTGAGTAAACCGCGTCCAGCGCTTGGCGTAGGAATACAGAAGCAATACGGCCAGCACCGGAAGAGCAAGTCGCAACGGCCAGGGGTTCGCATAAAAGTGCCAGAATCCTCCGCAGGCCACCAAAAAGCCAGCGCAGGAAATCGCCAGAAAAACCCAGGCTGAGCGCAACCGGATACTTCCGCGCTGCAACGGCCGCAAGGCGGTGCGCGGATTAGCGCAATCTTGCTTGAAATCGGCAATGCGGTTGAAGGTCATCGCTGCGCTGCGAGCCGCGACCATCGCCAGCACAATCAAGACAAGCTGACCCGCGCTCGGCCGTCCAGGCCGCGCCGCCAGAAACGCTGAAAAAAGTGCAAACGGTAGCGCAAAAACCGAATGGCTGAACTTGACCATTTCCCCCCAGGTCCAGACCGTCCGCAACAGCTCTTTCATGCCCAAAAGTGTAGTGCGCCGGCCGCGCTGGTGCGACGCGCAGCGCTGCTGGGGGCCTGGCTCATTCACCCAGGACTACAATTTAGCCGCAATTTTGGCCCAAGTATCGCGCAGGGCCACGGTCCGGTTGAAAACCAGACGCGGCCGGGCCGGCGGTCCCGAAGCATCGTCAGACTTTTCTGCCAGAACACTGTCGGGATCAACGCAAAAGTAGCCGAGTCGCTCGAACTGGAAGCGGTCGCCGGGACGGGCGCTTTGCAGCCACGGTTCGGCATAGGCCGGGTAAATCACCTCCAGCGAGTTGGGGTTCAAGTTGCGCTTCCAGTCCGGCTTGCTTTCCTGCTGGGCGGCCCGCATCTCGGCGGCGCCGGCGCTCTCGGCCGCCCGAAGCGCTTCATCGCTCAGGTCGTCGGGGTCCGGTCGGGTGAAAAGGTAATCGTACAGGCGTACCTCGATCGGAACCGCGTGGGCCGCGGAGACCCAGTGCAGCGTGGTCTTGACCTTGCGTCCGTCCGGGGCATCCCCGCCGCGGGTCGCCGGATCGTAGACCGCGTGAACCTCGACCACCCTCCCGTGCTCATCCTTGACACAGTGCGTACAGCGCACGAAGTAGGCATAGCGCAGCCGCACTTCGTTCCCGGGATACAGCCGCCAGTACTTTGGCGGCGGCACATCGCGGAAATCGTCCTGCTCGATATAGAGCACGCGACTGAATGGCACTTTGCGGGTACCTGCCGAGGGGTCCTCCGGGTTGTTGAGCGCCTCGACCTCTTCAACCTGCCCCTCGGGATAGTTGTCGATCACCAGTCGCAAAGGCCGCAGAACCGCCATCACGCGCGGCGCAACCTTGTTCAGTACCTCCCGGATGCAGTGCTCCAGCAGCGCGATGTCGACCACACTTTCAACTTTTGAGACCCCGATGCGCCGGCAGAACTCCCAAATAGCTTCCGGCGGAACGCCGCGACGGCGCAGCCCGGCAAGGGTCGGCATCCGGGGATCGTCCCAGCCACGCACGTAGCCGCCCTGCACCAGCTCCAGCAGCCGGCGTTTGCTCATCACGGTGTAGGTCAGGTTCAGGCGTGCAAACTCGATCTGCTGTGGATGGTGGATCTTGCGGCCCCACGGCCCGCTGCCGTCCTCAGTGCGACCCTCGTTGATCGCCTCAATGAACCAGTCATACAGCGGGCGGTGGTTTTCGAATTCCAGGGTGCAGATGCTGTGGGTAATGCCTTCGATCGAATCTTCCAGTCCGTGAGCCCAGTCATACATCGGGTAGATGCACCAGCGGTCGCCGGTATTGTGGTGCGGGGCGTGCAGGATGCGGTACACGACCGGGTCGCGCAGGTTCAGGTTGGGGTGGGCCATATCGATCTTGGCGCGCAGCGTCTTGGCCCCGTCCGGAAACTCGCCGCGCCGCATGCGCTCGAAAAGCTCCAGATTCTCCTCTACCGAGCGGCTGCGGTAAGGACTTTCAATCCCGGGCGTGGTCAGCGTGCCGCGCGTGCGGCTGACTTCCTCGGGCGACAGATCGCAGACGTAGGCCTTACCCTTTTTGATGAGCTCGACCGCCCATTCATACATCTGGTCGAAGTAGTTGCTGGCCCACAGAACGCCCGCATACGGGTCGTCATCACGCATCCCCTCCCAGCGCGCCCCCAGCCAGCGCACGTCCTGGATGATCGCCTCGACGTACTCCCGCTCCTCCTTCTGAGGGTTGGTGTCGTCCATCCGCAGGTTGAACTTGCCGCCGTATTCGCTGGCCAGACCGTAGTTCAGACAGATGCTCTTGGCATGTCCGATGTGCAGATAGCCGTTGGGCTCTGGCGGAAAGCGGGTATGGACCCGACCGCCGAAGCGTCCGGTGCGGTTATGCTCGTCGATGATTTCGCGGATAAAGTCGCGACGGGGGGGCTCCGGTCCGTCGGCAGGTTCGCCGCCCGGGGGCCCGGGTCGTGGCTTGCGTTCTGGCACGGCGCTCTCCATTCTCGACATCCCGCGTACGCTGCCAGCGGCAGCGGCCTGGAAATTAAAGCCCATATGGTAAGCAGCGCGCCGTCGTGCGTCCAAGGCAAAAGCGCGCCGGGCAGTGCCAGCTACGGTTCGGGCCGCTCGCGCCGCAGCGCTAGCAGGACGACGTCGCGGTAACTGCCCCGCTTCCAGTACCGCTGCGGCAGCCGACCCACCTCGCAAAAGCCCACCTTCTGCGCGATGCGCAGGGCGCGGTCGTTATCGGCCAAGATGCGCGCAAGGAGCAACCGCAGTCCCACTACCTCAAGCCCGTAGCCGACCAGGACTCGCAGCGCATCAGACCCGTAGCCGCGGCCCCACAACTGCTGCCGACCGATCAGTACCCCGCAGCGGCCGCTGCCGTGACGGAAGCTGATCCCGCGGATTGCCGCCACCCCGATATGTTCTTCTTCCATGGTTTCGACCGCGAAGGCAACCTGACGACCACCGGGTCGACCCAGGCTGTCGAAGAACTCCTCCTCGGCGCGCCGGACCAGCGGAAAATCGCCGGAAAGCATCCCGGCAGTGATCTGCGGGTCGTTCAGCCAGCGCAGGCAGTTTTCAAAGTGCCGGTTCCGCTCCAGGGGAACCAGCCGCACCTTTTCGCCAGGCCAGCCGAAACCCATCGATCTCCTCCTTGCTCTAGGCGAGCAGTTCGGCTATCTGGACCGCGTTGAGTGCCGCTCCCTTGCGGAGCTGGTCGCCGACGCAGATCAGTTGCAGTCCGCGGCCGTCGGCGATGGTCGGGTCGCGACGGATGCGCCCGACCAGCACCTCATCGCGTCCGGTGGCCGCCAGCGGCGTAGGAAACCGGTTCGCGATCCGATCATCGATCACGCGGACACCCGGAGCACTCTGAAGAATCGCCCGCGCCTCTGATTCGTCCATAGGATGCTCGAACTCAATGCTGACAGCCTCCGTGTGCGCCCGTTGCACCGGCACGCGCATGCAGGTAGCCGCGACGCGAATGTTCTCGTCCCCGAAGATTTTCGCCAGCTCGCGCATCAGCTTCGTCTCTTCCAGGTTGTACCCGTCCGGGCCGATCGGGCTGTCGTGGCTGAAGACGTTGAAAGCGCAAGGCTCGTGGAAAACCCGCGCTTCGGGAGCAGATCCTGCCAGCACGGCTCGGGTCTGCGCTTCCAGCTCAGCTAGAGCCCGCGCCCCGGCACCGCTGACGGCCTGATAGGTGGCCACCACCACCCGCCTAATCGGGTTGACCCGATGCAGCGGCCACAGGGCCACGGCCAGAATGATCGTCGAGCAGTTGGGGTTGGCAATGATGCCCTGGTGCGCGCGCAGAGCTTGCGGGTTCACCTCCGGCACCACCAGCGGCACATCCGGGGCCATCCGAAATGCCGAAGAGTTGTCGATAACGATCGCGCCTGCCCGTTGCGCCCGGAGGACAAACTCTCGGCTGACCGCGGCTCCGGCTGAAAAAAACGCCAGATCGACGCCGTCAAAGACCGCGGGCCTCAGCAGCTCAACCTTCAGCGTCCGTCCGGCCCAATCCACCAGCGTGCCCGCTGACCTGGCAGAAGCCAGCAGCCGATAAGATTCCGCCGGAAAACAGCGCTGCGTCAAAACGCGCGCAAATTCGCGGCCTACAGCTCCGGTCGCCCCGACAATCGCAACTTGCCTGAACCTCATGCGGCAACTCTGCCCCGCGCTATTTTGAAACCCGCAGACCGCAACCGGATTCGACTGCGCCAGACGGGATTCGAACCCGTACTGTGGGGATTTTAAGTCCCCTGCCTCTGCCGATTGGGCTACTGGCGCATTACTCAAACCATTCTATCGCTATCGCGGGCCGCTGCCGGCTGGCGCGCGGGGCAGTCGAGCGCTTGTCCTGACGGAAAGGGCCGCACAAAGCATTGCTGCCAAGCCGGACCAACGCGTATACTAAAAGAGGCTATCCACGGGAGGTACACACATGTCGCGACTGGGGGTAATCATTGCGATCGCGTTGCCAATCAGCGCGCCGCCGGCGCTAGTGCGATGCCAAGGGCAAAACGGGTGGCCCCCGAAGGCTCTGGTGCGCTGGTGGGACAATGCGGGCAACTTCGGCACCGTTCAAACTCTCGGCAGCAGGTCCGCTCACTGGTGGGACAGCAGGGGCCAGTCCGGCTCGATCCGCGCGACGAGCCCACGATTGATTACCTGGTCAGACAACCAGGGGAATTCTGGAACCATTAACATCATGAACAAGCGCCTGAGCACCTGGTCAGACAACCGGGGAAGCTGGGGGACAGTTCAGAAAATCGGCCCCAATTTCATCACCTGGTGGGATAACCGTGGGAACCACGGTCGAATTCAAAAAATCGGCCGCAACTTCATGAGCTGGTCGGACAATTCCGGCAACTACGGCTCGGCGCACATCGTCGGCGCAGATTTCACACTCTGGCCCTGCGACCGAGACTGCTCGACGACGCAGTTCAAGACCGGCCTCGGGACAAAGCGCGCCGACGACGGCCACGCCGGGCGGGCAATTCGGTCCCGACTGCACAGCTCATCAGTGCGGCAGCGTTTCGGCTGCGATCTGGACACCTCGCGCCAGCGCCGCGAGAAAGACGACAACCTGTTCGATCCGACGCCCAGAGCTGCGAGGACACGCCATACGCCCGCTGACAAAGTTGACACCGGTCGAGTAAAGGATAAGCGCGCCCGGTAAACAAACCCGGCTGACGACCCCAACGCCGTCAACTGCTGCGTATAAGAGTCGCTCGCGATCCAGCTGAAAAAGAAGGCGTCAAAATCCGCCAAGAATCGGCCGCCTTGCAAGGCGAACGCAGACGGACAACAGCTCAGATTGCCACAGCGCGAACAGGCCGCATCATCGCGGCTTCCAGCGCAGTTGCGCGCCGCAGGGCGTCTGGCCGAAGCTGTAGGCATGCTCGCGATTCCGGGTGTTGTGGCTATCGCCGGCCGCCAGACCCCACTCGACCGGCCCGATCCGTCCTGTGGAGTAGCAGTGCAACCAGCCCCGCTGGTCGGCGACGAGCACCTCCAGGCGGTTGTCGCCGTCGACGTCGGCGATTACGGGTGAACACTCAACTGGGGCCGGCAGAGTCTGCCGCCACACGCAATGCCCAGCCGCGGAGAGAACCGTGAGTGATCCGACCGGCTGCTGGTCCGCGGCGGGACTGATAGAGCAGATGACGAGTTCGGGTTCGCCGTCGCCGCTGATGTCTCCTACCGCCGGTGCTCCCCAAACCGCGCCGCCGACCGGATAGCGCCAAAGGATGCCCGCCGGCTCCAGGAGTACAGTTGTGGCCTGATCAGCGTTGTAGGGCCCGGCGGTACAGGCGACCAGGGCTGGGGGGCCGCTTGAGCGACCAAGCGTACGCAGCGGAGCAATTATCGTATCGTCAGAGTGAAGCGCCAGCTCACTGGCGATCATGGTTTCCATGGTCCGGCCAGAGCGTATCAGTGCCCAGACGCCGCCTGTGCGGTCTGCCAGGTAAGCCGGCGGGCCGGTGCGTCCGGCGCCGCCTGAGACGACAACCCCGCTGACGGTACCGGCTGAAATCGTGCTTTCGGTGCGTACGGAACCGGTCTCAGCGGCCAAAACGCGCACCAGCCCGTCCAAAGTCGCAACCACTATTTCCAGCTTCGTGTCACTGGTCAAAGAACCAGCGGCCAGCCCTGCCCAGCCAAAACCGGTATCCGAACCCTTCCCCGATTTCGAGCGTTTCGGCGCGGGCGCCGTCCACAGGCTCGCGCCATTGCGCCCGTCCAGGGCGATACAATCGCCGCTGCGCCGCGCGACCACTACGTCGTCAAACCCGTCGCGGTTGACGTCTAGCGACAGCGGAGGCCCGCAAAGCCCCACGCCGATCCGGGCGCTCCAGCGTACGGTTCCGTCAATGGCTACACTGTAGACTAGGCCGTTCTGGCACGTCGCGACCAGGCCATTGTTATTCGCTGCAATGCCCAGCATGTCGCCAGGCCCGGGCTCGGTCGGCTGAAAGAGCAGCTCAGACTGCCCGCTGAGGCCATCCACGCGGACGATCCCGTCGGCGGCGTCCTGCGGGTCTCCAAATGACGACCCCAGCGAAGCAACGTAAATCTGGCCGTCCAGCGGCAGAACGGTGGTGAACCAGGCGGTCAGACCGATGGGCGCTTCCCAGCGTTTTTCCAGGCGCACGCGCCGACGTCCCGCGACTCGCGGCTGCGCGCCTTTCTCAAGCAGCTTGCGCGTCTGGAGCCACCGCTTCCAGTCGTCCAGCCGGTCGCCGTAGTCAGCTCGGCTGACGCGCGCCAGCAGCAGCCGCACGCGCGGGTCAGAAAGTCGCTGACGCTTGAGCAGGTAGCCGATCAGCTCGTCGCGTCGGGCGTGCCAGTAGCGTGCGGTCTGACGCTCCCACTCGTCCAGCACGGCGACGACACGAGAGGGGGTGTTTGCGCCGGTAAGCAGCGTCAGCCCGCGGGCCACGACACCTTCGACGGTAGTCCGCCGCCAGTAGCAGTAAAGGGCCACCAGTCCTGCCACCGTCACGCACAAGATGAGCAGTGCCGACCGGAGCCGCCAGCGCGATCTGGCGGACGGAGGCGGCCCAGTGTACAAGCTGGTGGTCGGCCGGCTGCGCATGGGGGCTCCACCTGAAGCAATTACAAGCGCGTCGTCGCGGAAGTATATCGGTGGCGCAAGCCGGAAAGTCAGAGCGATGGCGGGGAGTCCCGGCCGCCGTCACGCCGGGTCAGCCGCCCCCAAGAGCGGGATTGTCGCGCAGTGCCTCGATCATCTTGATCACCGCCGGTCCGCCGAGCACAACCCCCATCGCGGGGAAAATGAACAGGACCAGGGGCAGCATGAGCTTGACGGCGGTTTTCTGGGCGCGTTCCTCAGCAGCCTGCCGGCGTTTGGTACGCAGCGAATCGGCCTGGTTCCGCAAAGCCTTGGCAATGCTGGTCCCGAAACGTTCGGCCTGAAGGATCACCGAGACCAGGCTGCGCATCTCGTCGACGCCGCTGCGGCGGGCCATGTTATCGAGCGCTTCAGCCCGAGGGATGCCCATCTGCGTTTCCATGGTAGCGATGCGCAGCTCTTCGGACAGTTCGGGATGGACGCTGGCCATCTCCTCGCCGACGCGCTTGATGGCCGCGTCGAGTGCCAGACCGGATTCGACCGAGACGACCAGCAGGTCCAGCGTGTCGGGAAGACCATAGCGAATCTTCTGCTTGCGGTTGGCGGCGGCCAGCATCAACCAGGCGTTGGGAAGGGTGAAGCCGACGCCGGCCGCGAAAGTGGCAACGCCGAACAGTACCGGCAGCGTCATCTTGGCGGAAAAACCGAAAAGGACTCCGACGACCAGGCCCACGATCCCCAGCAGCGTCTTGCTCGCCAGCAGGATGGTCTGGGCCTGGGGGTGGCGGAAGCCGGCACTAGCCAGCTTGATACGCAAGTTTGTCTGCTCTTGGGCGCTGGCCGGAACCACCAGCTTGGAAAGCACCGGCGTAGCCTTGCGTACAAGCTGTTGGGCGGCGGACTCGCGTGCCCGTGCCTTCAGCGCTGCCGAATCGTCCACCCCGCGGTGCCCGGCCAACCGTCGGCGCACCGCCTCGCGGGACGCACTGCGGCGCGGCATTACGCTGTAGGCGATCAGGCCGACGGCGATGGCCCCCAATAAAGCGATAACAAGCAGGTCCACGGCCCGCCCTCCTACACCTTGATGTTCACGATCTTCTTGATCATCGCCCACCCCATGATCTGCATGACAATCGCGACCGTCAGCATCATCTTGCCCACAGGATCCGTCAGAAGCAGCATCGCGTACTCGCGGTTAACCTGGAGCATTACAAAGAACATCAGCACCGGCAAAGCCAGCAGTACGTAGCCCGAGAGCCGGCCCTCGGCAGTCAGCGCGCGGACCGTCCCGAAGAGCTTGATCCGGTCACGGATAACGGCGCCGATCTTGTCAAGAACTTCCGCCAAGTCGCCGCCGGTCTGCCGTTGAATGAGTACGGCTGTAACGAAGAAGCGTACATCGAGCTGGTCGACGCGGTCAGCCAGGTTCTTGAGGGCGTCTTCGATCTTCAGGCCCAGGTTCTGCTCGTGGAAGACGCGGCCGAACTCGGTCGCGGCTGGCTCGGTCATCTCGCGGGCGATGAGCTGCATGCCGCTGGCTAGCGAGTGGCCCGCGCGCAGGGCCTGTGAAAGCAGCTCGAAAACGTCCGGCAGTTGCTCAACCAGCCGGTTGATGCGCTTGCGCCGCCGACGGAACAGGTAAAGGATGGGGAGCACGAAGGTTGCCGCCCCCGCCCCCAGCGCGGCCAGCAGCCCGACCTGCATCAAAAGCAACATCGCCAAGACCATGCTGGCGATGGCCGTCAGCCGCACCAGTGTCTGGGCTGCCGACCAGCGAACGTCCGCCTGGTCCAGTACGCGCTGAAACCGCTCGGTGAAACTGAACTTCATCAGCGCCCGGGCCAGCGCGCCGGTGGCCGCCACGGTCTGCCGCCGGAAGTCGGCAAAACTGTCTTTGGGTTTACCGCGCCGGCTTTCGTCGCCGCGCAGACGACTGATAACCCGCCGGCGGGTACTGGCGCGCAGATCGAGCACGACCTGAAAGACGCCGTAGGCCAGCATGACGCCGCCCACCAGCGGTGCCAGCACCAACAACACGGTGTTGAACTTGCTCAGCAGCCGGGCGGCCAGCAACGTTTCAAACATGGCTCAGTCCACCCAGAAGACGACGGTCACAAAACCATGCATGCCTTGTGACCTCGCCGTCTTGCAGTCCTGGTGCTTCGCTGCCTTCATACCCTGTTCAGTCATCCACCAGCACGTCCCGAGCCTCGAACCAGGAAGGATCGATCGGAGCACCCGCAGCGCGCAGCCGGTCGATAAAGAGCGGCCGTACGCCGGTGGCCACGATCCGTCCGTAGGCGCAGCCCGCACTGTTCACCCCGTCCTGCTCGAAACGAAAGATGTCCTGCATCGTGATCGCGTCCCCCTCCATGCCCTGAACCTCAGTGATGGCGGTGATTTTCCGGCACCCGCCCGTCAGACGGCTGGCCTGCACGATCACGTCGATCGCCGAGGCGAACTGCTGACGGATCGCCCGACTCGGCAGCTCGAAGCCGGACATCAGCACCATGGTCTCAATGCGCTGCACCGCATCGCGCGTGGTGTTGGCGTGGATGGTGGTCATCGAGCCTTCGTGGCCGGTGTTCATGGCCTGCAACATGTCCAGGGCCTCCCCGCCACGGCACTCGCCGACCACGATCCGGTCCGGCCGCATACGCAGCGCATTGATCAGCAGGTCGCGGATGGCGATGCGGCCCTTGCCTTCGATGTTGGCCGGCCGCGTCTCCAGACGGACCACGTGCGGCTGACGCAACTGGAGTTCAGCGGCATCTTCGATGGTGACGATGCGCTCGTCTTCCGGAATGAAGCTTGAAAGGTTGTTGAGTAACGTGGTTTTACCTGACCCGGTGCCGCCCACGATCAGAATATTCAGCCGGGCGATGACGCAGGCCCGCAGGAACTCCACCATCTCCGGGGCACAGCTCCTGAAGCGGATGTAATCATCCCAGGTGATCGGGTCGCGCCCGAACCGCCGGATAGATACGCACGGCCCATCGATGGCCAGCGGCGGGATAATGGCATTGACGCGGCTGCCGTCCTTGAGCCGTGCATCCACCATCGGGCAGACCTCGTCGCAGCGCCGGCCCAGCGGCGCAACGATCTTGTCGATGATGTGCAGCAGATGCTCGTCATCCTTGAAGGTCACGTCGGAAAGCTCGATCCGACCGCCACGCTCGACATACACATGCTTAGGGCCGTTGATGAGGATGTCGGAGATCGTGGCGTCGGCCAGCAGCGCTTCAAGCGGCCCCAGTCCGAAGGCCTCATCCAGAATCTCCTGGGTCAGCCGCTCGCGCTCCGACAGATTAAGCAGCGTGTTTTCCTCCTCGCACAAAGCGCGCACAATCTGGCGGACCTGCTCGCGCAGCTCATCGTTGGCTTCGCGCGCCAGCTTGGTCATGTCGAGCTGCTCGACCAGCTTGCGGTGAATCGAAGCTTTAAGCTCCTGGAAGCGCCGGGTCCGCTCGTCCACGACGCGCTCCCGTCGCAGCGGCGTCTGCGTGGCCCGGGCGGCAGGAGCCGCCGGATTGCGCGTCTCGGCACCGGGCCGCGCCGGCGGCCGGGTAATCACCCTTCCTGCCGGGCGAAGGCCCGAATCGCCGGAGCTATCCGCGCCAGACGGAGCCGCCACCGTCGCAGGTTGGGAAGGAACCTCTTTACGCGAGAAAATTCCCATCTTTTATCTCCAAGCTCTGCGTCTTGTGCGTTCGCACCTTGTCGTCTTCCATCCCAAGCCTTGCTCAGACCCGTAAGCATCCAGTCACATTCACGCTCATCTCTGTCCTGCCAGACGCGCCAGCAGTCCGCGACGCTGCGGCTCGCGGGTGCGCTGCGGCTCTTGCGGTTTTTCGCTCGGCTCTGGCATTCGGGCAGCCAAAGCCAGCGCAATTTGCCGGTACGCCACCCGCAGGCGCGACTTGGGCGCCCATTCCAGCAGCGGGGTACCGACGTTGACCGCGGTGCTGGAGGTCTTCCAGTCGTCAGGAATCGTGAACGAGAGCTTGCGTCCCAGCGTGGCCTCAACGTCCGCCAGCTCAAGGTAGCCGGCCTCGCGACCAAAGCGGTTACACACCAGCCGGACGCGCTCGAGGTTATAGCCCCCGCGCGCCATCTCGTGCAGGATGCGGTCCGCGTTCCGGACGGACGGCACCAAAAGCTGAAGGACAAGCAGGCAGATATCCGTCATGTCGAGGACCGCGCGGGCCGTCGGATCGAAGCGACTCGGACCGTCGGTCACGACAAAGTCGTAGTGCTCCACCAGAGCGGCCAGAGCCCCCGCCGCGTGTGCTGCGCTGATCCGCTCCGCTCGCTCCAGATCATTGGGAGCTGCCAACACGTGCACCCCGCTGGAATGCTTGACCATGACACGCTCGACCATCTGCGGCTCGATGCGTTCCGGCGAGTCGCACAGATCCGCAATGGTGTAGTTGGCGCGGGCATCCAGAAACATCGCGACCTGCCCGAAGCGAAAATCCAGATCGACGACGGCGACGCGTGGCGGCGCCGATGCCCCAGGCACCCCTTCCCACTCGCCCGGGCGAAGCTGGGCGAGCTCTACCGCCAGATTCGTTACCAGCGTCGTCACTCCGACCCCGCCGCAGGTACCCATAACCGGAATGAGCCGGCCCAGGCGCCGGGGGGCGGTCGCCAGATCCGTCGCGACACGGGTCAGAATCTCGCGCAAGTCCTCGGGCGGAAACGGCTTCCAGAGAAACTCGCGCATACCCGCCCGCATGGCACGCACCACCAGCTCCGCGTCGCGGTCTTCGGTCATCGCGATCGCCGCCAGATGCTCTTTGTGGGCCTCAACCACCGGGGCCACGACCTCCATCATCGCGGCAGGGTCGGGGTCCAGATGAATCAGCAGAATTTCCGCAGGGAACTGCTGGACCGCCGCCGCTAGGCAGGCCGGGTCATCCAGCTCGGCGACGATCTTGACCCCCGGTGTCGACAGCAGGCACTGGCGCAGCTCGGGCGCAGCCTCTTCATCCGCGTTCAGAACAATCAGTCGGATGACGCGGCTCACTGCGTGTCCCACACCTTCGCCGGAATCCCGCCACCAGGCCGGGCCGGGCCGGCGCTACTGGCGATCGGCCCGACGCGGTCGGTGGCCACTGCGGGCCCGGTCCGGCTACTCAATCAACGCCACCGGGCGGCGCCCGCCCAGCGTGCGGAAAATCTCCCGTAACTGCTCGGTGTACTCCTCCGGGCTACCGGCGGCAAAGAACTCCTGCCCGTGGCCGATCGAGGCAATTGTCTGCATCACCGTGCGCGAAGCGCTATAGCCGACGCTGACGCAGTAGATCCGCATTCCCCGATTGGCCGCTTCTTCAGCCTTGGTGTAGGCATACCCGACCGCCGACGGATGGCCGTCCGACAGCGTATTGCCGTACTGGTCGACGTTCGGCACTCCATCCGACATCAGCATGATGACCTTGGCCGAGGCGGCCCGTGCCCGCGGGCTGGTCAGTTCGCGGATGGCCATATCCAGTCCGCCGCCCATGCACGTCGCGCGGTCCCAATGCCCCGACTGAAGCTGATAAAGCGCGTCCGGAATTGCCTGCAGGTCTGAGGTCAAGTTCACAACATGGCGCGCCGTGGTGGCAAAAACCTCCAGCGAAATGTGGTCCTGACTGTCCAGCGCGCTGATCACGTCCACCATGGTCTGAACCGCGTCCTTGACCGCGCGGAGCGGCTCTTCCGGCGTAGCCCACAACCCGGCCGTAGCAAAGCTCTCCGGATAACCCTCCAGCAGGAAGTGTGTGAAACTCTTAAGACCGTACCGGTACCGGAAGGTCGACATCATCGAGCTGCTGCCGACCCAGTTGACGAACGTCTGCCAGTTCCAGTTACTAGCAAACGCAGGTGGGTTGCCCCACTGAACTTCGAAGTCTTCGATGACCGTGTCGCCATCGCCGCCGGGAGGCGAGTAGCCTCCGGCGATCCCGCTGCGCCAGACCGCCAGCCCGAGGATCACGCCAACGCGATTGCGCCAGTTGTTGCTGTAGCTGTTATCTTTGGACGCACTCAGCAGCGCGTTTGTCTCCGCCGTACTGTAGCCTCGGGTCAGCAGACTGGTTCGGGCCGCAGCGACCGTACAGTTTGACCCCTTCGGGATGTACCACAGCCCTGGATCCGTCGACACGTTATAGCTGCTGGGGATCAGCCGACTGCCCCAGGTAGTCATGGCCCCGAAGGTCGGCCCGGTATCGTCGGCGTATTCAGTCTCCGTTTCCGCACCAGGTAGATACGGGCGCGAGGGCTCCGGCCCGTCCAGTGCGCACCATATGTCTCGTAGGTTGCTGTAGCCGCCGTCGGTGCGGTTCCAGAAGCGCAACTGGCTGTCCCAGCAC
>Ga0185342_1000356_pt1 | contig 23951 bp, 22 predicted proteins | sample ConPoolayeEmetaG_FD_128045 | JGI IMG/M metagenome (GOLD analysis project Ga0185342, IMG submission 128045) | Hot spring microbial mat communities from California, USA to study Microbial Dark Matter (Phase II) - Cone Pool mat layer E metaG... ... | reverse complement strand
AATATTAATGATGGTATTTTAGAAAATAAAAAATTATTATCTTTTACAATTACACTTACAATAACTGGACCAATAGTGGAAGGACAAGGTTTTGAAGAGTGGATTAAAATTCAGAAAAAAGACCCTGCTACATCAAATTGGATTGACATTGGACAGTTTTTATTTGAACCAAACGATAATAAGTGGAAATTTATTTTTCCTAATGGACTAAACTTTTATTCATATCATAATGGTACCGGAATACTTGAAATGAGAGTTCTTGTAAAATTTACGGAAAATGCAAGAGGAAAGACATACAAAGCAAAGATAGAAAAAAATTGTGAAGTTGAAGTTGTTGATGTTGCAATAGGTGGACTTGATAGTGTTTATATATCTGTTAAAGGAGCACCTATTGAAGGAGATTTAATTTGTGTTAAGAAGTTGGGATATTCAATAGAAGTTGATAAAAATTCTGTTGATTTTGGTAAGGTAGAAGTCAATGATGAGAAAACTGAAATAATACAGGTTATAAATAATGGGTCTTTACAGGTTACAGTTACAACTACAGTGGAAGGAACAAATGCAAACCAATTTACAATAACACCAAACACTCAATTTACCTTAGAACCGGGACAATCAACAAATATAACCATTACATTTAAACCAACAAGTTCAGGAGTAAAAAATGCTATATTAAAACTTACTTATGGACAAGATAGTCAGGAAATTCAAGTTAATCTTACTGGTGAAGGTATTACTACACCATCAGGAGGAGGTGGTGGAGGTGGATGTTTTATTGCTACTGCTGCCTTTGGTTCTCCATTAAATAAATATGTGAAAATTTTAAGGGAATTCAGAGACAGGTATTTACTTACAAATAAACCTGGAAAAATCTTTGTTAAATGTTATTATAAATATAGTCCGAATATCGCAAAATTTGTAGAGAAAAATATAATATTTAGAATTTTTCTTCGGATTATTCTTATTCCTGTAATAATTTTCGTTTATTTTGTTTTAAATGGTATTTTGCCATATGTTTTACTTTTTGGTGGAATAGTTTTATTTTGCAAGAAAAAAATAAAATTTAAGAAAAATGTTTTTTAATGTAGATGAGAAGAATTGAGATTGCAGAAGGAGTTATACCAGGTATTCTGCTTGCCTGACCAAGATTAAGTGGTTTGAATTTTGATAATTTTTCCTTTATTTCAAGTGAGAGGCCCGGTATTTTATTATAATCAAAAGAAGGGGGTATTTTTATTCTTTCAAGGTTTTTAAATTCCTCTATCTCTTTTAAGTTTCTTTCAATATAAGGAGCATATTTAATTTCAACTTCACAAGTAAAAAGTGCATTTCTATCAAATTCATTTTTAAATTCAAAATCTTCAATTTTAATTCCAGGTCTTCTTATATATTCAAAAAGAGATACTTTTTTCCCATCAATTGATATTTTTTTTGTTTTTAAAAGATTTTTAAGTTTTTCAATATTTTCAATCTTCTGTTTTGTTTTTTCCCATTCTTCTTTACTTACGAGTCCAAGTTTATATCCTATTTCTCTCAATCTTATATCAGCATTATCTTCTCTTATCAATAATCTATATTCAACCCTTGAAGTAAACATTCTATATGGCTCATTTGTTCCTTTTGTTGTTAAATCGTCTATAAGAACACCTATATAACTTGTTGTTCTATCAAGAATTAAAGGAGGTTTGTTCTTTATTTTTAAAGAGGCATTTATTCCTGCAATTAATCCCTGACATGCTGCTTCTTCATATCCAGTGGTTCCATTTATCTGTCCAGCAAGAAATAAATTTCCAATAATTTTTGTTTCAAGTGTTGGATAAATCTGTAATGGATTGACAACATCATGCTCAATTCCATATCCATATCTTAAAATTTTTACATTTTCAAGTCCTTTTATTGTATGTATAAATTCATCCTGAACATCAATTGGCAAACTTGTTGATATACCATTTGGATAATAAATTCTTACATCTTTTCCTTCTGGTTCAAGAAAAACATGGTGTCTTGGGTGATGGGGGAATTTTACAACTTTATCTTCAATTGAAGGACAGTATCTTACACCTGTTCCTTTAATTTTTCCTGTAAATAAAGGGGATCTATTTAGATTTTTTCTTATAATATTGTGTGTTTTTTCATTTGTATATGTTATATAACATGGTAGTTGCTCAATTTCAATTTTATCTGTTGAGAATGAAAAGGGTCTTGGAGGGTTATCACCGAATTGAGGGGTAAGAACTGAAAAATTTATAGTATCTGCATCAAGCCGGGCACATGTTCCTGTTTTAAATCTTAAAATTTCAAATCCAAGTTCTTTAAGTTTTTTTGAAAGTTTCTGACTTGCTTTTCTATCTTCAATCCTTCCTGCTGGAAAACTTTCAAATCCAATATGGATAACTCCATTTAAAAATGTTCCTGGAGAAAGTATTACACATTTTGAATATATTATCTCCTCTTCATTTATTTCAACCCCTTTTATAATTCCATTTTCAATAATTAAATCTGTAACCTCTCCTTCAAAAATATCAACATTTTCTTCGATTAAGTTTTTCATATACTCATTATATTTTTCTCTATCAACCTGTGCTCTGCTTGACCATACAGCAGGACCTTTTGAACTGTTTAAAATTCTGAATTGAATACCCATTTTGTCTGTTGCCTTTGCCATTTCACCTCCAAGAGCATCAATTTCTTTAACAATCTGACCTTTCCCAACTCCACCAATGGCAGGATTACAGGACATATATCCAATTTTTTCCTTTTCAAATGTTATAAGTAAAACATCCATTCCCATTTTTTTACATGCCATACAACTTTCTATTCCTGAATGACCTCCACCAATAACTATAACATCACATTTTTTCATTTTTAATTTAATCAGAAAGTTATAAGTTTATATTCAGTGGAACCAAGTCCAAGTTTTTCAGCATAATAGAATTGGTGAGTATAATCTATATCCCTGAATTTTAAAAATACATCATATCCATTTACTTCTTTTATCAAATCAGCAGAACACTTATCAATACTAACAGGGTCATCTGAAACACATACTCCTACATCTTTTGATAATTTTTTTCCTGGATTTGATACACAATCACAATCAGATGTAATATTTATTATAAAGTTTACCGCCAGAAATTTATTTTTGTAATGTTTTATTATTCCATAAGCATATTCAACTAATCTTTCCTGAAATTGAGTAGGAGATACACTTGACCATGGAATACTTATTGCACCATATGGACAAACATGTATACACCATGCACATCCCTTACATTTTTCTTTATTTACAAATGCTTTCTTATCCTTCATATAAATTGCATTAAACAAACATTCTCTTTCACATTTACCACATCCTTTACATAAAGAAGAGTTAAAAACAGGAGTTATATTTGAATGAAGATGAAATTTCCCCTTTCTTGAAGCACAACCCATTCCCATATTTTTTATTGTTCCACCAATTCCTGATAACATATGTCCTTTAAAATGACTTATAGCAATCATCCCATCAAATTCTTTGTATTCCTTTGCAAAATAAAGTTTTTTGAAGTGTTTCCCTTCTATTTCTATTTCAAATTCATAATCACCATTAAAACCACCAGCAATTAATATGGGAATTCCAAGTTCTCCAAATCCATTATTATAAGCAACTTCAAGATGTGAAAAAGTATCATCTCTTTCTCCTTTATATAAAACATTTGTATCAGTTAAAACTTGAAAAATATTCTTTTCTTTAAGTTTATTCCTGATAGGAATAATATAAAAAGGAGGAATTTGATTTTTATGTTTTGAATTTCCAAAATGTATTTTTAAACCAACTTTTTCTCCTGACCTAAAAATATCAAATAGATTTAATCCATTGAAGAATTCTTCAATTCTATCAAACTTTTCAAAAGGTAAAAAATAAACATATGCCATTTTTAAAAATATGAAGTGAGTTATTATTTCAAATTAAGTTTTTCACTCCATACTTTTATAAAATATTCAAGAGACCTGTTATATGTTTTTTCTGCATCAGGAGGGAATAAACATCCTGGTAATTCCTTTCTCGACCAGTGAGAACTTAAACATTCACAGCAGATACCTCTTTTTGAACAACTTTTATAAGAACAACCACAATTTTTTAAATTTCTTTCAAGATTTAAACATTCAGCCATTTTGCCCTCCTTTATCTTTGTAAACTCCAGGTACAAAATATTTGCTCATCACTTCCTTTATCCAGTTTAATGCTTGTTTGGGCGACATTTTCCAGTTTACAGGACAAGTTGAGAGAATTTCTATTAAAGAAAATCCCTTGTTTTCAATTTGATATAAAAAACCTTTTTTAATTGCTGCTTTTGTTTTTATAATATTTGGAACCGAATCTATACTCACTCTTTCAAGATAATATACTCCATCAATCTGGGATAGTAATTCACATACTTTTAAAGGATATCCATGATAATTAACTTTTCTTCCATAAATTGTTGTCGTTGTTTTCTGTTCAGGCAAAGTTGTTGGTGCCATTTGTCCTTTTGTCATTCCATAAACAGCATTATTAACAAAAATAACTGTTATGTTTTCTCCTCTTGCTGCTGCATGAATTATTTCGGCGGTCCCTATGGCTGCAAGGTCCCCATCTCCCTGATATGTAAATACAACTCTATCAGGTAACAATCTTTTTATTGCTGTTGCAACTGCTGGTGCTCTTCCATGGGCTGATTCTGTTACATCAAAATTAAAAAAATTATAAGCAAGGACTGCACATCCAACAGGTGCAATACCTATTGTTTTTTCCCTTATATCAAGTTCATCAATTATTTCAGCAATAAGTTTATGTATTATTCCATGTCCACATCCAGGACAGTATGTAGTTACTTCCTCCTTTAAACTTTCAGGTTTTTTATAAATTACTTCCATTTTTAATCAAAAAATTATATATTTCTTCAGGAGTTGGGACCCCTCCTCCTGGTCTTCCATAAAAATAAATTGGTAAATTTTTTTTGTTTGCAATTTTAACATCTTCTATCATCTGTCCGAGATTCATTTCAACAACATATATTTTTTTAACTCTTTCAATCATTTTTTCAAGTTCATTATAAGGAAATGGCCATAAAGTTATGGGTCTGAAAAGCCCTATTTTAATTCCATTTTCTCTTGCAATTTTTACACTTTCATAGCATATCCTTGCACATGTTCCAAAACTTACAAGAATACTTTCAATATCTTCACAGAAATAAGTTTTATATCTGACCTCTTTTTCTTCAATCTTTTTATATTTTTTATAAAGTTTCCAGTTATGTTTTTCAAGAACTCCAGGTGTTAAAAATAACGATTTTATTGAATTCGGTTTTCTTCCCTTACATCCTGTTAAAGCCCATTTTTTCTCTGGCAATTTTTTCTTTTCTTTTTTAAATTTTACAGATTCTATAATCTGGGCAATCATCCCATCTGCAAGAATTAAAACTGGATTTCTATATTTATCTGCAATGTCAAAAGCAATATATGTTAGGTCATAAATTTCCTGAACATCCCATGGAGCATATACAATTGTTCTGTAATCTCCATGTCCTCCTCCTCTTGTTGCCTGAAAATAATCGCTTTGAGATGGAGTAACATCTCCAAGACCAGGGCCACCTCTATTCATGTTTATAATCACTGCTGGTAATTCACATCCAGCAAGATATGAAATTCCTTCCTGTTTTAATGAAATACCAGGAGAAGACGAAGATGTTAATGCTCTAAAACCACACACAGAAGCACCAAAAACCATATTTATTGCTGAAACTTCACTTTCTGCTTGAATAAAAACACCTCCGGATTCAGGCATCCTTTTACTCATATACTCAGGAAATCTATTCTGTGGAGTTATTGGATATCCAGCATAAAATTTACACCCTGCATGAATTGCTGCTTCTCCTGCTGCTTCACAACCTGTCAATAATTGTTTTTTTATTTTTTTCTTATCCATGTATTATCCGGAAGTTGTATCCATGTATTTGAAGGAGAATATTTTTGAGATGTTTCAGCAAAAATTTTTCTGAATTTTTCTTCTTCTGTAGGTGCAGCATTATTTATTCTTAAAAGTTCTTTTATAATTATTTCTCTCTGTTTGTTTTCATCATCAACAATTTTTTTAACTTCTTCTGCAACATTTTTGTCTTTTGGTAATTCTTTAATCACAACTTTGAAATTGTTTGTTTCTCCTATATATCCTGCTTTTTTAAATTCATCAAGTTTATCTCTCCATGAATCCATATTTGTTTTTGCTTCTCTTATCTTTGGAGAATCTGTTTTTAAATCCCTTGTTACAGTTATTTCTTGAGCATATAAGTTTTTTGTAAATATATTATTTAAGAAACTTTCTTTTTCCTGTGTTTTTGGAGGAGCAAGAAGTTCTTCTGCTGCTTTTTTTACTTTTTCTTCTGGAAATGTAACATATACATTAACAACAGCGCAACTGACAAATAAAACTATTGCCAGCCCACCCATTATTTTACTTTTCATAACTTTTACCTCCTTTTTCTTTATTTTACTATTTTTTAATTCTAAAAATCAAGTTTTTGCACAATTCGTCTTCTTGACTGAAGGGGTTTTGTTTAGTAAACTTTAATAATTATGGAAAGAGAAATTGAAAGACAGATAGAAATTATAAAAAAAAATACAGTTGAGATTATTGAAGAGAATGAGTTAAGAGAAAAGTTAAGGAAGGCATTAAGTAAAAATGAGCCTTTGAAAGTAAAATATGGGATAGACCCTACAGCACCGGAAATTCACTTAGGACATACAGTTCCAATAAAGAAATTGCATGATTTTCAGATGCTTGGACACAAAATTATTTTTCTTATAGGAGATTTTACAGCAAGAATAGGAGACCCTACTGGAAGGAAAGAAACAAGACCAATATTATCTCCTGAAGAAATAAAGGAAAACCTCTCAAACTATAAAGAGCAAGTTAGTAAAATTCTTGATATTGAAAAAACAGAGTTTGTTTATAATTCAGAATGGTTATCAAAATTAAATCTTGAAGAATTGATAAAACTTGCGTCAATCTTCACAGTTGCACAAATTCTTGAAAGAGAGGACTTTTCTGAGAGATATAGAGAGAAAAAACCTATTTTTTTACATGAATTTTTATATCCACTTTTACAGGGATATGATTCTTATGTTTTATCTGCTGATATTGAAATTGGAGCAACTGAACAGAAATTTAATCTACTTGCAGGAAGAACAATTCAATCAAGTTTAGGGCAGGAAAAACAGGTTGTTATAACGATGCCAATACTTATTGGAACAGATGGGAAACTTAAAATGAGTAAAACTTATAAAAATCATATCCCGATAAATACAACTCCATTTGATATGTTCGGGAAAATTATGTCAATCCCTGATACTATAATGGAAGATTATTTTTCTCTTTTAACAGATATTAAACCTTTAATTTATAAAAATTTAATAAAAGAAAATCCAAGAGATGCAAAGGCATTTTTAGCAAAAGAAATTGTAAAAAGATTTTTCTCTCAAAAAGAAGCAGAAAATGCAGAAAAGGAATTTGATAGAATATTTAAAGAAAAGGAAATACCAGCAGAAATTCCAGAAGTGGAAGTAAATTGTGATATTTTTGGGTCAGATGAAATTGAAGTTCTTGAATTGATATCAAAAACAGGGATGGTAAGTTCAAAATCAGAGGGAAGAAGATTGATAAGTCAAAAAGGAGTTAAAATTGATGGAGAAACTGTTATAGACCCTTACAAAAAGATAAAAGTAAAAGATGGAACTATTGTTAAAATAGGTAAAAGAAAGTTTTTTAAATTGAAAAAGAGTTGAAAAATGGAAGAAATAAGAAAAAAGTTGAGTGAATATGGGAAAAAGATTGTTGAAAAGGGACTTGTTGCAGGACCTGGTGGTAATATCAGTGCAAGAGAAGGAGATTTTGTTTATTTATCACCAAGTGGATTTTTTCTTGATGAGATAAAAGAAGAAGAATGGGTAAAAGTAAATTTGAAAACAGGAGAAATTATTGGTAATTTAAGACCTACATGTGAGATTTCTATGCATCTTGGAATATATATGGAAAGGGAGGATATTAAAGCAGTTTTTCATACACATCCTCCAATAACCGTTGGATTGATTTCTGCAGGAGTTAAATTTAAACCATTTTCCCCTGAGTTTGTTGCAATACTTGGAAAAAGTATCCCTATAATTGAGTATGTACCTCCAGCAGGTGAAGAAATAAGAAAAGCAGTTGTTAAAGAAATAAAAAAAGGAAATGTTGTTCTGTTAAAAAATCATGGAGTTGTTGCTGTTGGTCAATCATTAAAAGAAGCATATACAAGAAGTTTAATTGTGGAAGAATCGGCTAAATCTATTTTTGTTGGAATTCTTTCTGGAAAAATCAGATATTTTACAAAAAAAGAAATAAAACAAATAGAAAATCTTGAAGCAGAGGATTACAGGAAAACCCTTCTTAAAAATCAATGAACTGGAAGATAAAAGGATTAATACTTGATCTAAAAAAACCGTTGATAATGGGCATACTCAATATTACGCCTGATTCTTTTTATGATGGGGGAAAGTATTTTAATTTAGATAAGGCAATTGAAAGAGGATTTGAGATTGAAAAAGAGGGAGCAGATATAATAGATATTGGAGGACAATCAACAAGACCTGGAAGTATTCAAGTGAGTGAAAAGGAAGAGATGGGAAGAGTTATACCTATAATTGAAATTTTAAGTAAAGAACTAAAAATTCCTGTTTCATGTGATACCTACAGGAGTAAAGTGGCGGAAAAGGCAATAGAAAATGGTGCAAAAATCATAAATGATATTTCTGCTTTTTCAATTGATAAAAAATTGCTTGATGTTATTAAAAATTCAGATTGTGGATATGTTTTAATGCATATGAAAGGAACTCCTGAAAATATGCAGATAAACCCTTATTATGAGAATGTGATTGAAGAAATATGCGAATTTTTTAATGAAAAAATTAAAATTTTAAAAGAGAGTGGGGTAGATATTGAAAGAGTTGTTATTGACCCTGGGATTGGATTTGGTAAGAGAGTTATTGATAATATAGAAATTTTGAAAAAACTTGATGAATTTAAAAGATTTAAAAGACCAATTTTAATAGGAACAAGCAGAAAGTCATTTATTGGAAAACTTTTAAATCTGGAGGTAGAAGAAAGATTAGAGCCAACAATTGCAACAAATGTTTATGCTTATTTAAAAGGAGCAAGTATTTTTAGAGTCCATGATGTTAAAGAGGTTAAAAAGGCAATTGATATAATATATAAAATTGAAAAAAATGAGAATATTGTGTATTGATTTTGGAGATAAAAATGTAGGGATTGCTATAAGTGATGAAGAAAATATTTTTGCAAAAGGACTTGGAAGTATCAAAATGGATGAGAACATTGTTAAAGAAATAAAAGGAATTGTTGAAAAATATAACATAAGAAAGATTGTTTATGGACTTCCTTTAAAAATGGATGGTTCATTTAGTATTCAGACAGAAAAGACAATGGCATTTATAACAAAGTTAAAGAAAGAGATTAAAGATGTTGAGTTTATTCCATGGGATGAAAGACTTACAACATCTATGGCTGAGAAGTTTTTACTTTCTGCTGATTTAAGCAGAAAAAAAAGAAAAAAATATATAGATAAATTGTCAGCCCAGATTATACTTCAGAATTATCTTGATTCTTTAAATTCAAAATTTGAAAAGGAGATTGAGTGGTAAAGGATAATTCAGATAATTATTCAAAATTATTTTACAGGATATTTTTTATCACTTTAATTGTAAAACTTTTTCTTTCTTATTTTTTTCCTTTAACAGGAGATGAAGCATATTTTATAACCACTGGCAAATTTTTTGATTTTGGCTATTATGAACATCCTCCAATGATATGGTGGTTTATATATTTATTTTCATTCTTTGGCAAATATAAATTCCATTATTTTTTTTACAGATTATTTTCTGTATTTTCAACATCTCTGGTTGGTTTTTTAATTTTTAAATTGATAAGCAGAATTGATAAAGAAAAAGGATATCTTATTGCTTCATTGTTTTTTTTATCTCCAGTCCATCTACTTGGTTTTTTGATAACAAATGATACACCTCTTTTTCTTTTTACCTTTCTTTCAGGAATATTTTTTTATACTGGAATTAAAACTGAAAGAAAAGTTCATTTTATAATTTCAGGCATTTTTTTTGGTCTTTCTTTTTTAAGTAAATATTTTTCAGTTTTATATTTTCTATCAATTTTTATTTACATTATTTTTAAAAGAGAAAAAAAATTATGGTTCAATTTTTTAATTTTTCTTATTTCTTCTTTACCTTTTATTTCAATAAATTTATACTGGAATTATACCCATTGCTGGATAAATTTTTTATTTAATCTTGTTTACAGAAAAAAGCAAGATTGCTTCAAGATTAAAAATATATTGTTTTTCTTTCTTTCTCTCTTTTTTCTTTTAACTCCATACTTTTTTTATACCCTGATAAAATCAAAATTTTTTATAAGGAAAAAGTTTGAAGAAAAGGAAGATTTTTTTTACTTTATTTTTATTATTCCTGTTATCTTTTTCTTTTTACTTTCTTTTTTAAGAGAAGTCGGGCTTCACTGGTATATTTCATTCATTCCATTTATTTTTATTTTGTTAAAGGAAGAAAAAAAAGAAAAAATTTTGAAAGCATTAAAAATTGCATTCCAGTTTGAAATAATAATTCTTACTCCTATAATATCACTTCTTTTCTTTCCTGTTTCTATATTTAAAAACCACAAAAATTATCCAGAAATAATAATGTTTTTAAATCCATATCCTTTATGTGAATATCTAAAAAATTTTGAAAATGAATACATTTTTGCATCAATAGGTTATACGGAATCAGCAATTATGAGTTATTATTGTAAAAATGATTTTATTGTTTTTGGTGACCTATCCCATAGTGGAAGAGAATATGATATAAATTTTGATTTTAAAGAGATTGATGGAAGAGATATATTAATTTTTTCTCCAAGGGATATTGATTTGGAGAAATATGCAGAGTTTTTCAAAGAGATTAAAAAAGAGGTTATTAAAATTGAAGGAGCAAGTTTTTATTTACTTTTCTGTAAAAAATTCAACTATCAAAATTATAGAGATAAAATTTTGAGAAAAATATATGAGAAATTTTATAAAATCCCTGAATTTTTGCCTGCCAGGGGTAATTTTTTTAAAGAAAAATATGGTTTTTAATAAGAAAGAGAAAATATTAATGTTTTGTGGCGGCTGCTTTTTTTACTGCTTTTGCAACTGCTTTTGCGACATTTTTATCAAGTGCTGAAGGAATAATATAAGAAGGAGAGAGTTTTTTTTCAGGAATATAATTTGCTATTGCATAACTGGCTGATATTTTCATCTCTTCTGTTATTTTTTTTGCCTTAGCATCAAATGTTCCTCTGAAAATTCCAGGAAAAGCCAGTAAATTATTTATCTGATTTGGAAAATCACTTCTTCCTGTTCCAATAATATAAGCACCCGCTTTTTTTGCTTTATCAGGCATAATTTCAGGAATAGGATTGCTCATTGCAAATACTATTGGATATTTATTCATTGATTTTACCATTTCTTCTGTTACTAAATTTGGACCTGAAACACCTATAAAAACATCTGCATCTTTCATTGCATCCTTTAAATTACCTTTTTTGTTTCCACATATAAAACTTAATATTTCTTCCTTTGCAAAATTCATATTTTCTTTCCTTCCTTTATAAATTATTCCTTCCCTATCACATAAGAAAATATTTCTTGCACCTGCCTTATGTAACATTTTTGTTATTGCTATTCCTGCTGCTCCTGCACCATTTATAACAATTTTGATATTTTCAATCTTTTTATTTGCAAGTTTTAAAGCATTTATCAGAGCAGCAAATACTACAATTGCGGTTCCATCCTGGTCATCGTGGAAAACAGGGATATCAAGTTCTTTATATAATCTTCTCTCAATTAAAAAACATCTTGGAGCAGATATGTCTTCAAGATTTATTCCCCCAAAAGTTGGTGCTATCTTTTTAACTATTTCAATTATTTCTTCAACATCTTGAGTGTCAAGGCAGATAGGAAATGCATCAATATTTCCAAATTCTTTAAACAGAATTGCTTTTCCTTCCATAACAGGTAAAGCAGCATATGGTCCAATATTTCCAAGTCCTAAAACTGCACTTCCATCTGTAACAATTGCAACAGTATTACCTTTTGAAGTATATTTATAAATATTTTCCCTGTTTTTCTCTATCTCAAGACATGGAAATGCAACACCCGGAGTATAAGCAAGTGATAAATCAAATTTTGTTTTTAAAGGAACTTTTGATTTTGTCTCTATTTTTCCTTTTGCTTTACTGTGTAATTTTAATGCTTTCTTTTTTATCTCTTTCATTTAAATATAGAGTTTTTTATAATAAAACTGGCAAATACAATTGAAACGATTGAAAGAAGTTTTATTAAAATATTGAGAGATGGACCTGCTGTATCTTTAAATGGGTCTCCAACTGTATCTCCTATAACTGCTGCTTTATGTGTATCTGTTCCTTTGCCCCCAAAATTTCCTTTTTCAATAAACTTTTTTGCATTGTCCCATGCGGCTCCTGAATTTGCCATCATTATGGCAACCGCAAATCCACTTGTTAAAGCACCACAAAGAAGTCCTACCACTCCATCAACTCCAAGTAAAATTCCTATTATAATTGGCAGAAGAATTGTTAAGACAGATGGTAAAATCATTTCTTTTTGTGCTGTTTTTGTGCATATATCAACTGCTTTTGCATAATCTGGTTTTGTTTTTCCATCAAGTACTCCTGGTATTTCTTTAAACTGTCTTCTTACTTCCTGAACTATCATACTTGCTGCTCTTCCAACTGCTTTTAAAGCCATTGAAGAGAAAAAGAAAGGATACATTGCCCCAATAAAAATACCACATAAGACCCTAAAGTTCATCAAGGACAAATCAAGTTTTCCTCCAAGTAAAACAATCTGGTCTTTATATGCAGCAATTAAAGCAAGGGCAGTTAAAGCAGCAGAACCAATAGCAAATCCTTTTCCTGTTGCAGCAGTTGTATTTCCTAAAGCATCAAGAGCATCTGTCCTCTGTCTTACAAATGGAGGTTGATGTGTCATTTCAGCATTTCCACCAGCATTATCAGCAACAGGTCCATAAGCATCTGTAGCAAGTGTTATTCCAAGAGTGCTTAAAAGTCCAACTCCAGCAAGTCCAATTCCATATAAACCAATTTCAGGGTGATTAAGTCCTCCAGCAAAGATATATGCAGAAAATGTTGCAAGGACAACTATAATAACAGGAGCAACTGTTGATAACATTCCCGTTGAGAGCCCTTCAATTATTACAGTTGCTGGTCCTGTTAAAGCACTTTTTGCTATATTTTTTGTTGGAGTATATGCATCAGATGTAAAAAATTCTGTAAAAAATCCTATTAAAACACCAGCAATTATTCCTGACACAAGAGAGATAAAAACTCCTACATATTCTTTTCCAAGTAATTTGACAACAGCAAAATATGAGAAAATGACAACAAAAATTGAGGCAAAGTAAATACCCCTTCTTAAAGCTCGTAGTAAATTTTTCTGTGTTGCTTCTTCACCTGCTCTTACAAAAAATGAACCAATTATTGAACCAATAACTCCTATTGTCGCAATTAACATTGGAAGAGAAACACCTTTAAGTCCAAGACCAGCAGCATATGCGAGAGCCATTGTTGCTATTATAGCATCTGTATATGATTCATAAAGGTCTGCTCCCATTCCTGCAACATCTCCAACATTATCTCCAACATTATCAGCAATAACTGCTGGATTTCTTGGGTCGTCTTCTGGTATCCCTGCTTCAACTTTACCAACAAGGTCTGCTCCAACATCTGCTCCTTTTGTATATATTCCTCCTCCAACCCTTGCAAAAAGTGCATAAGAACTTGCTCCCATTCCAAAACATATCATTGTAGATGTAATATATCTTAATCTTTCTTCAATTCCATATCCTCTATTTTTATAAAACCATGTTAAAAGGTTATACCAAATACTTATGTCCAAAAGTGAAAGTCCCACAACTACAAGTCCCATAACAAGTCCTGCAGAAAATGCAATTCTTAATGCACTATTTAATGAATTTTTAGCAGCAAAGGTAGTTCTTGCACTTGCTCTTGTTGCAATTGTCATCCCTATAAATCCACTTAAAGCAGAAAAAAATCCACCTGTTATAAAAGCAAAAGGAACAAAAATTGGAAGGTAATTTAAAAATGAAAGAATTAAAAGAATTATAAAAACAATACTGAAAAATAAACCCACTCCTTTATACTGTCTTTTCAAATATGCTCTTGCACCGGTTCTGACTGCTTCTGCAACTTCAATCATTTCAGGCGTTCCTTCTGATTTTTTCAAAATATACCTTGCCAAATATCCTGTATAACCAAGAGCAAAGACAGAACCAGTTATTGTAATTAATTGAGAATAATCCATTCTTTCCCTCCTTTCAGTTATTATATAAACTCATTGCTTTTTCTAAATTGCTTCTTAAAATTTCTTTTATTGCATTTACTGTTTTTTCTATTACTTTTTCAACAATTTCCTTTTCTTCTGGTAAAAAAGGGGATAAAACATAATCAATATAATTTTCTTCAATTTTTTCTCCCCTTATCCCAATTCTTATTCTAACAAAATCTTTACTCCCTATATTTTCAATAACGGATATAACTCCTTTATGGCCTCCAGGTCCTTTGTCTCTTATAATCTTTAATTTTCCAAGTTCTATATCAAGTTCATCATGAATAAGATATAGATTTTCTATTTTTTCTTTAAAAAAGTCAAGAGCACTTTTTATTGCTTTTCCACTTTCATTCATATATGTTTTCGTTTTTACTATTATTATCTCTTTATTTTCTATTTCCACCTTCCATGCATTAAAAAATTTTTTTCTGTATGTTTCAATAATTCTACTTCCATCTTTTAACTTCTCAATTACTTTAAAACCAACATTATGTCTTGTTTCAGAATATTCTTTTCCTGGATTACCAAGTCCAGCAATAATCATGATTGGGATTCTTCTTTTTGAGTTTCTTCTTTTTCTTTCCTTCTTTCTTCAACTTTTTCCTGTGTTATTACTGTTGGTTCTTCAATTGCCTCCTCAACTTTTACTTCTTCAACTGCTTCTTTTGGTTTTAAAACTGTCACAACTACTCTATTTTCGTCTTCAATGATTTTTACTTTTGGAGAGACATTTATATCCTTTACTAAAATAGCATGTCCAAAATCAAGATGACTTACATCAACTTCTATTAATTCTGGTAAATCTTCAGGCAGTGCCTCTACTTTTATTTCTCTTAATTCCTGTTCAAGAATACCTCCTTTTTCTTCTCCTATAGATTTACCTTTTATAATTACAGGGACTTCCATAATCACAAATTTATCAGAACTCAATTTATAAAAGTCAAGATGTAATATTTCATCTTTTATTGGGTCTGTTTGAATATCTTTTAAAATTACTGGAAATTTTTCTTTATCACCATTTTTTTTCAATTTCATTTCAGCCATAACATTATGGGAAGAAAGGTTTTTTATTATTTTTTCTGTTGATTTTTTTTCAAGTTTTATAAGAACAGGATTTATTTCAGGTCCATATAACACTCCTGGAATATATCCTTTATTTCTAATTTTTCTTGCCACTCCTTTTCCTTTTCCATCTCTTACCTCTGCTGTAAAAACAATCTTTTTCATTTCTACCTCCTATAAACAAAATGGGCGCGGATGGATTCGAACCATCAGCCCCCGCGTTATCAGCACGGTGCTCTGCCCTTGAGCTACGCGCCCTTTATTCTGTCTTATTTTTTTTCTTTAAAATTTCCTCTACTTTTTCCTTTATAATATCTTTTGTTCCAAGAGCAAATGCAAGAGCAATTCCAAAACAGAATGAAGCAAGAATAATTATAAAAACATCTCCAATAAAATCAGATGCAATTCCAATTTCCTGAAGAGCAAGGACAGTTCCAAAAACTATAATTGAAATCTGTGTTAATTTACCAAGAAGTCCTGCTTTTTCAATTCCAGCATTTCCTGCTGATGTCCTTACAATTCCGCCAAAAAAATTCCCAAGGAAGATTGAGAAGATAAATATTAAAAGCCCGAGTATAAACCTTGGGATAAAACCCAGTATTTTATCAATAACAGTTGGGGGTATCTGTATACCTGCAAAATTTATAGCAAGAAATACAACAACAACCATTAAGAGCCAGTAAACACCTATTCCAAGTAATTGTGAAACTTCTGTTGTTATATTCCCTTTTTCAAGTAATTCTTTCAATCCAGAATCCTCTGAAAGTTTATCTATTTTTATAACTTTGAAAAATTTTATTATCAATAACTTTAAAAATTTAGCAATAAGCCAGCCAATAAGAAATATCAAAAGAGCGCCAATTATCTTTGACAAAGCAAACCAAAACCTACTCATTAACTCATTTATAACTCCCATTCTTTCGCTTCCCATAAATCCTCCTTTTTTAAGTTATTTTATCATAATTTTAAAAATAATCAATATTTATCTTCCCATACTTTCAAAGTATATCTTCTAACTTCTCCAAATGGTCTAAAAATTCTACCGCCTCCTTCAAAAAATTTTGTAAAGAATTCAAGATATTGCAACCTACTTGTGTGAACATAACTTCCAAGTAAATTTATTAAAAGAGTTCCAATATGTCCAATTATAAAAATTATTAATGCAAGAATGAGACCAATATAAGGAACATTTTTAACTGTATCAACCAGTTGATTTATAACAAGAGCAAGGATTGAAGTTGTAAGTCCAAGACCAAAAAGACGACTATAACTTAAGACATCTCCAAGCAAATTGCCTGCTATTACACTGTAAACTCCATAGATAGCCCAGAACCCTTTTAATATAAATTCCTTTTGGGTCTTTGCTTTTTCAATCATAAGATAGAGAAAACATAAAATTAAAATATATAAAGGGATTTGTATCAAAAATTTTATTTTAAACCAGAAGCCTAAAATGATAATTCCTACAAGTATTTGGATTAAAAGTAAAGAAATAGATTCTCCACAATATTTTAAAGGATAATTTTTCAGATGTTTATAAAGATTAAGTATCAAACCCCATATAATTTGGATATAGCCAAAAGCAAGTGCTATCAGAAGAAAAAGAATTGCTTTGTTTCCACCTTCAAGAGGGTTTAAAATTACGAATTTTTTAAGTATTTTTATAAGAATAAATTTTTCCGGTAATCTGTAAAGTATATCTCCAAACCATCCACCTGTTAATACACCAATTATAAAAGTAGAGATACCGCATATTAAAAGTAATTTTAAAAATTTAATAAAATTTGGTAAAAATTTAAATTTTCTCATCAGAATTGTGGAAAGTATTATCAGTAATAATCCATAGCCAGCATCTGTTAAACAAAAACCGAAAGAAATAGCAAAAAATAAGGAAAGAGGTCCTGTGGGGTCTATATTTTTATAAACCGGTCTTCCATACAAATCTGTAACAACTTCAAAAGGTTCTACTAATCTATTATTTTCAAGAGAAATTGGAATATTTTCTCCTTCGTAAGGGTCTTCTATAATTAAATGACTTTCCGGTAATGTCTCTGAAATAATATTTTCAAGTAATTTTATATCTTTTTCTCTGATCCATCCTTTAATTCCCTTAACAAATTTTGATAAACCAAGTTTTTCCTTTCCTGAAAGAAATTCATACAAACTTCTATAGTAGTCAGAAATAACAAAAATTTCTTTTTTATAATTAGTAAGTTTTGAAATTTCATTTTTTATTTCCAAAATTGTTTTTTCATTTTTCTCTTTTAATCCCTCCAATTTTCTGAAAATATCCTTTACTTTTTTATTCCATTTTCTAACAGATAAAATCTTTACCCCTGTTTCTTTTAAAAAATTTTCAGCAATTTCTTTATCTTCTTTTCTGAACAAAATTAAATATAAAATTTCTCTTGGATTTTCTCCCAGTTTTTCCAGATATAAATTTTCGTTAAATTTCTTTATCTTCTTTTTCGGTGGTATTGAAAATACAAAAAAAGAAAAATTTGAAAGGTTAAAAACTTCAGAAAAAATAATATCTGTATTTAAAAGTGGATAGAGTTCCTCCTTTAATTTTTCTATTTTTTGAACAATCCTTTTTCTTTTCTCTATTTCCTGGTGTAGAGTAAAGTAATGAGAGTATATTTTTTCTAACTGGAATTTTTCCAGAATTTCCTTTTCCTCTTTTTCGCTTATAAAGATTTTTTCTGTTTGATTCTTTTCAATTTCATTTATAATATTTTCCAGAAATTTAATTTTTTCTATTTTATCTTCAATTTTTTCTTTGGAAACAGATACTTTTTCAAAACCTTCAAATGGTAAAGTTTCAATTTCGGCAATTCCTGATTTTTGAAGTTGTTTAAGAAATTTTTCTTCTTCTCCAACAAAAAATATTGTAAATTTTTTAATTTTGCTTATCATTATGAATATTCCTTATTTATTTTTACATATTCTTCTGTTAAATCACATCCCCAGGAAGTGGCTGAAAAATTGCCCTTTTTAAGGTCAATTTCAATCTTAATTTCTTTATTTTTCAGGAGTGTTTTTAAGTTTTCTTCATCATAATTTTCCGGCCCTCCTTTAAAAACATTAATTCCACACACTTTAACTTTTATATTATTTTTGTCCATTCTTGCATTTGTTGAACCAACTGCAGCAAGGATTCTTCCCCAGTTAGGATTTTCTCCTGCTATTGCTGTCTTTACAAGAGAAGATCCCGCGACTCTTTTAGCGACTCTCCTTGCATCTTTTTTACACCATGCACCATTTACAACTACTTCTATAAATTTACTTGCACCTTCTCCATCAGAAGCAATTTTTTTTGCAAGAACAATACATAAATTTTTTAAAGATTCTGAAAAAATTTCAAATTCAGGGGTGTCTATATGTATTGTTTTATTTCTTGCCTGTCCATTTGCAAGACATATAACTGTATCATTCGTGCTCATATCATTGTCTACTGTAATCATATTAAATGATTCATCAACGGCATTTTTTAAGGCAATTTCAAGAGATTTTCTGTCTATTACAGCATCTGTGGTAATGAAGCATAACATTGTTGCCATACATGGATTTATCATTCCTGCTCCTTTTGCCATACCGCCTATAACTACTTCCTTTTTTCTTCCTTTTATTCCTGTATTTATTTCATACTCTTTAATAAAAGTATCTGTTGTAATTATTCCCTTTGCTGCCTCATAATTCCCCTCTGGAGAAAGTTTTTTAATTAATCTGTCAAAACTATTCCTTATTTTTTCATATGGAAGATTCTCTCCAATTATTCCAGTAGAGGCAAAAAGAATAGAGTTTTTTTCCACTTTTAATTTTTCAGACAGTTCTTCTATCAATTTTTCTGTCAATTCGTAATTTTCTTTTCCATTACAGGCATTTGCATTTCCACTATTTATAAGAATTGCCCTTATTTCATTTTGAATATTTCTAATAGACCATAAAACACTGTATGACTTAAACTGATTTGTTGTAAATGTCCCTGCTGCTATACATGGATATGGAGAATAAATTAATGCTAAATCTTCTTTCCCATTTTTTTTTATTCCACAATTTATTCCACTTGCATAAAAACCAAAAGGATATGTTATTCCCTTTCCCATTTTTTAAACATAAATTCAGCGAAAAATAAATCTTCAGGATAAGTTATTTTTATATTTGTTCTTTCTCCTTCAACACAATAAATTTTATTATACCCTATTTTTTCAAGAAAAAAAGAGTCATCATATCCTATTATTTTTCCTTTTTTGCATTTTAAATAAGCATTTTTTATTAAACTTATCCTAAATCCTTGAGGTGTTTGGACAGAAAAAATTTTTTCTCTATCCAGTGTTTTCTTCACAAAATTATTCTCAACTTCTTTCAAAGCATCAACAATTTTTACACAGGGGATACATGCGCCATACTTTTCTGCTCCCTTAATAACAGTTTTTATAAGATTTTCACTTACAAAAGGTCTTGCTACATCATGAATTAAAACAATTCCATCTTCATCAATAAGTTTTAAGCAATTAAAAACACTATCCTGCCTTTTTTTTCCACCTTTTACAATAATCACATTATTAAATTTATCAATTATTATTTTTTCTCCTTTTTGTATATAATTTTCTGGTAAGGTAAGAAAGATTTTATCTACAAATTTGTGAAACTTCTCAATAGAATATAAAAATAAAACTTTTCCATTAAATTCTAAAAAAGATTTAGGGATAGAAATACTTAATCTTTCCCCTTTTCCTGCTCCAGCAAGTATAAGAAATTTCATTTTAATCTTGCAAAGATAATCCTTCCGGTTGGAGTTTGAATTGCACTGTCTATAACAACATCAACAACTTTACCTACATATTTTGAAGCATTTTCAACAACTATCATTGTTCCGTCTTCAAGATATCCTACTCCTTGACCTGCTTCTTTCCCTTCCTTTATTATTTTCAGATTAATTTCTTCTCCACTCATTAATCTTGGTCTCATTAAATTGGTAAGAGTATTTAAATTTAAAACTTTAATATTTTGAACTTCTGCTACTTTTGTAAGATTAAAATCATTTGTGAGAATTGCAGCATTTAACTTAGAGGCAAGTTTTACAAGTTTTGTATCAACTTCTTCAATATCAAGATAATCAATATCATAAACTTTTACATCTATTTCTTTATCTTCTCTTAATTTATTCAAAACCTCAAGCCCTCTTCTTCCTCTCTGTCTTTTAATGTCACTTGAACAATCAGCAAGTCCATGCAATTCTTTAATTATAAATTTTGGAATTATTAGTTTATAATCAATAAAACCACTTTTCATAAGTTCATAAACTCTTCCATCAATTAAAACGCTTGTATCAACTATCAATAATCTTTCTCCTTCTTTTAAAGTACTTAAAAATGGGAATATAAATCCAAGTTCTTCAAATCCTTTTATTCCAACCATAACTCCAAGATAAGAGAATACAAAGTATAAACTGAATCTTATTAAATTTTCCGTCTTCTGTTCTTCAAAAGGTATTAAAAGAAAGAAATTTGCAAGAAGTATTGCTGTGAGAAGACCGATAATTAAACCACCAACAGCAAGGATTAATTTTCTCCAAGGGGCTTTGCCTATAAGAATTTCAATACCTATTACTCCTATAGAACCGAAGAACCCTATTAAAATACCTAATATTTTTTGATTTGGAAAACTATAAAATCCTGTTAGAATACATAATATCAAGAAAAAAGTTCTAATTATCCATAATCCCATATTTTCCCCTTATTTTATAATAGTTTATCACAAATTTTAAAATTTGTAAAGAATACGGATAGAAACTCTTGTGTTAAAAATATTGTTTAAAGAATTAATGATATAAAACCACCTCCTACAACTTCATCATTTTTATAAAAAACTACTGCCTGACCCGGAGTGGGTGCTCTTTGAGGTTTTTCAAATATTACTTTAACTTTTTTATCATCTATTGGCTTTATTATTGCCTTTGCTGGTGTGTGTTTATACCTTATTTTTGCCTCTACTACCATTTGTTCTTCAAGTTTTTCTATTGAAATAAAGTTAACATCTTCTGCTATAATCTCTTTTTTATATAAGTCTTCCTCTTCACCAACAATAATTTTGTTTTCTTTACCATCTATACCAATTACATAAAGTGGTTTTCCTTTAGCAATTTTCAATCCTTTTCTCTGTCCAATTGTATAATATATTATACCTTTGTGTTTTCCTATAAAGTTTCCATATTTATCAAGAATATCTCCTTCCCTTTTTTCACCTTCAAAAATAAAAAATCTATCTCCTTTTATAAAATCCTGACTTTCTTCTTTATCAATTAGGGGAAGATTATATTCTTTTGCTATTTCTTTCACTTCCCTTTTAGTATAATCACCAAGAGGAAAAATTATTTTGGAAAGTTGTTCCTGGGTCAATAAAAATAAAAAATAACTCTGGTCTTTTTCTTTATCTATCCCTTTTTTCAAGATATATCTTTTTCTTCCCACATCATATACAACTTTTGCATAATGTCCTGTAGCAAATAAATCAAAATCTATTCCAGAGGAGAACGCCTTTTTCAATAGAATATCAAATTTTAAAAATCTATTACATATAACACATGGATTTGGAGTTCTTCCACTTAAATATTCTTTTTTGAAATAATTTAAGACTATTTCATGATATTCATTTTTTAAGTCAAATACATATAGAGGTATTCCCAAAATTTCGCATATTTTTTCAATATCTTTTAGGTCTTTTTCATCAGGTCCATAACAGGCATTTTTGTTTTTAATAAATTCCCTGTGTTTTTCTTCAAATACTTTCATAAAAACACCAACTACATCATATCCCTTTTCTTTTAAAATAAGAGCAGTCACCGATGAATCAATACCTCCTGAAAGCCCAACAAGTATTTTTTTCATATTTTTCTATGGGATTAAAACTATACCTAAACTTTTATCCGGATGGTTAATTAATTTTTCACATGCCTTTGAGATTTTACTTAAAGGAAATCTATCAGTTATAAGGGATTTTAAATTTAATCTTTTCTCTTTTATTAATAGTAAAATTTCTTCAAGATTTCTTTTAGTATTCCATTGAACAAAAACAGAAGGATAATCGTTTCCATATTCCCATTTCTCGTCATGATATCCAGGCCCTGTTCTTGAAGAAGGATAGATATCTATATTTCCTAAAGATGTAGGGAATTTTATATTTATTTCTGCTCCTCCAACAATTACTATTTTCCCCATTTTGTGTGTATCAGGTGCTGTTTTCATTGTTTTAATAAGTAAATTGAATGTTTCTGTTGCTTCTCCTCCAAAACATATAAATCCTGTATCAATTCCATAATTTCTTGAGAATTGGATAGTTTTTTCAATAAAATTTTTCTCTTTTTCTATATTTATAACTTCATCAGTTCCATTTTCTTTTGCTTTTTTTAATCTTAATTCGTATTTATCCCATCCTATAACATGAGATCCAGAGATTTTAGAAAGTTGACATATTATCTGACCTATAATACCAAGACCTATTACCAAAACATTTTCTCCTATTTCAAGTTTTCCCCTTCTTACCGCCCATAAAGATGTTGCCGCTAAATGACAGAAACTTCCTTCTTCATAACTTACTTCTTTGGGAAGAACTACACATAAGTTTTGTGGAATACACGCATAATTTGAATGTAATGCATAACTTGCTCCCATACAGGCAACTCTATCTCCCACTTTTAAATTTTTACATCCTTTACCTATTTCAATAACTTCGCCTGTGTTTGAATAACCAAATGCTCTTTTTAAAAATTTTGATGGGTCTGGTTTTTCTCTCAATTTTTTTATATTTCCCAGTTCAGTTCCAGGGCTTATTAAACTTGCATAAACCTTAACAAGTACTTCTCCATTTTTTAACTTTGGAATTGGTTCTTCTTCTACAAAAATTTCGCCTTTATAATTATAAAAAGCACAAATTCTTTTTTCCATAATTTCTCCTATTTTATAAAAATATAAATTCCTTTTCTTATTATCATTACTCCTATTCCAGCAAGAAATAAACTCGCTATTTTAGATATTCCTTTAATTCCTTCTTCTCCAATCATTTCATAAATTTTTTCTGCAGAAAATAGTATTATTCCACTTATAACTGAAACAAATAAAAGAGAAATTAAAGTTGTTGCATATCCATATAAATTGGTTGCCATAATTGAAGTGGTTAAAAGACCAGGTCCAGCAAGCAAAGGTGTTCCAAGAGGCACCACAGAAATTTTTTGTTTTTTTATATCTTTTGAATAAAGAGTTTCTGTTAGCATCATTATTGCAAGAATAAGTAAAACAATTCCACATGCAATCATAAAGTCGCCTGTTTCTATTCCAAGTATTTTAAATAACCAGTTCCCTATAAGGATAAAAATTAATG
>Ga0185342_1000355_pt1 | contig 24003 bp, 21 predicted proteins | sample ConPoolayeEmetaG_FD_128045 | JGI IMG/M metagenome (GOLD analysis project Ga0185342, IMG submission 128045) | Hot spring microbial mat communities from California, USA to study Microbial Dark Matter (Phase II) - Cone Pool mat layer E metaG... ... | reverse complement strand
GATTTTCTGGATGTGACTGACCAGTATTATGCTTTAGAAAAATATCATCATAAATTATATACATATCAATTTATTATCAATTTATTATACCAAGCAAAATTTATCTTTATTCCCTTAGAAATTCTGTAACAGCTTCAATTATTGAATTAACTATGCCCATTTGAAACTCAGTCTTTTTTATATTTTCTCTATCATTTAAGTTAGAGATAAAACCTGGCTCGACAAGCACAGCAGTCATTACAGTTTCCTTTAATATTGCATAGCTTGCCCCATGAACTCTGCAGTCTAGTATATCTAAATTTGAAACTAATTTATCCTGAATCATATTTGAAATTAACTTACCTGTAATTGAATATGACTTAGAACCTTTAAAATAATAACAACTGCTGCCATTAGCATCTGGGTCAATTGAAAACCCTAGATTTAAACTAATTAAAATATCTGCATTGCTTTTATTAGCAAATTTAATCCTATCACTTAAAAAAAGACTTAAATTATCATTTTCATTTACTGTTATGTCTGACTCTATCCCTAATTGAATTAACATGTCTTTACAAAAATTGGCTATACTTTTACAAATATAAATTTTTTCTCTAAAATATTGCATGCTTTCAGCAGCTTCATTGGTATTTTCTCCATAATCAAAAATTACTTTCACTCCTTCGGTTTTTTTCAAATCTAGATTGTGCTTTATAAAAGGATAATTTGATGAAGACTTACTATCAATAATTCTTTTTAAATTTTTTAAGTGTTTTAAAGTCTCTGCTCCTAGAATACCGTCAGCATAAATTTTCATTTCTTTCTGAAAATCTATTAAAGCTTTTTGAGTTTTGTCGCAAAATATTCCTGTCTCATTATATTTATAAAAGCCTAGTGTTTTTAACCATACCTGCAAAGTTTTAACATCATCACCTCTAAAAGGTGGGTTTTTAAGATAAAGTAATCTATCACCTATACTATATCCGGCATCGACCATTTCCTGCCAAGTCTCTTCATCAACCTCACCAGTTGCCAAAAGTCCTCTATCCTGTTGAAACTTCATTATGGCTTCTTTCGTTTTCGGACCCATTATCCCATCAATTTCGCTCTTGCCTAGATCATAGCCAAGGAGCCTAAGCCTGCGTTGAACATCTATAACGTTATCTTTTCTCATATTAACTCATATTAAAAATTACAATACATTAGTAATAATAATATTAATAATAATATAATAATATATTGAATTAGTGTAATTATAATATTTGAAATTATAATTATAATACATTAGAAGAAATTATTTAGAAACTATAATAAATTATTTAAATATTTATCAGCGCTAGTTGCAGCAACAGCCCCATCAGCTACTGCAGTAATAACCTGCCTAAGTACAGTGTCTCTAACATCTCCAGCTGCAAAAATACCAGCCATTGAAGTTCGCAAGTTTTTATTAGTTAATATAAAACCCTGCTCATCTAAATCAACAATATCTTTAACAAGTTCACTATTTGGTTTTATACCAATATACTCAAAAACACCGTCAATTTTTTTAACAGTAATTTTATTTGTTTTTATATTTTTTAAAGTTACTTCTTCAACATGAGTACTGCCATCAAATTTTTCAACAACACTGTCCCAGATAAACTTTATTTTTGGATTAGAAAATGCCTTTAATTGAAGTGATTTAACTGCTCTCAGCTGATTTCTTCTGTGAACAATATAGACAGTTTTTGCAAACTTAACCAAAAATAAAGCTTCCTGTATTGCTGTATTGCCCCCACCTATTACCATTACTTCTTTATCATTATACAAAGCTCCATCACAAGTTGCACAAAAAGAAATTCCCTTACCTATAAATTCATTTTCTCCTTCAACAAACAACCTTTTTGGACTAGCCCCGGTTGCAATTATTATACTATTAGCTGTTATCTCAAGCTCATCCCCAAAGCATTTAAAAATATTTTCTAAGTTAGATTTACCAATCTTATTTATATTTTGTTTAGGAGGCTGAATTTTATTAATAACAGTATTTTCCCTTAAATTAATATTAAAATCTTTACAATGTTCGATAATATTTTGCATTAAATCATACCCGGAAATATTTCCTCTAAATCCAGGGTAATTTTCAATAAATTCTGTTGTAACTATCTGACCACCTGCTAAAAACTTATCTACCACCAAAAAATCAAGTGCCGATCTTGCTGCATATATAGCAGCCCCAAGTCCAGCTGGTCCTGCTCCAATTATTAAAAGCTCTGTTTTTAACTTTTCCATTGCAATTATTAGTCCTTTTTAGCTATCCTAATATTTTATATTTTAATTATTTCAATATTAATTATCATTACCATATTTATTTTATATTTATTATTACTCACTATTGCTACTATAGTTAATATTTTATTTGTATCTTCTTGCTGCTTCTTTAATTTTTAAATCAAGGTCTTCTTCTGTTTTTATTCCCGATAAATCAATATCCAAGTCCATAAGAAGCCTAATAAGAGATCTTACTATTTCAGTGTTTGCTACTTTATGTCCACCTGCTTTCTTACATTCAATCCCGAATTTTTCAAGAAATGCAACCATGTCTGAAGGCATTGTTATAGGTACTCTAAAATAATCCTGTTTTTTTTCCATGATAGTCTCCTTGCATATTAAGATAATAATTTATATGATAAAACATCATAAGATAATAATTTTTTGTTAATAATTATTAATTATTTCTTATATAAAACTATAACCTTAATTGAAAATATTTTATATTTATCTTATATCTATTCACTTATTACTTACTTACTTACTTATATTAATTCACGCATCTTTTTGCATTTTTATGTATATGAGTATATATATTAAAATCCATAAAGTCAATTTAAGGATAATTGCAAAATTTACAAAACTTATATAGAAAGTATATAGACAAAAACGTTAGCAAAAAACACTTTTGTCAAATAACTTTTTTAAATTTATAGAAAAATTTAAACTTTATCGACGTTGCCATTACCTTTATTAATGATAAATGGTATTATTAATGATAAATGGTAAATTATTATTAAAATTTTAAAAAGTTTTTTAAAATATTGATAAATTTTTTATAATATTGATAAATAATTATAATTATCAATATCAACTTTAACTATTAATTACTTTTAATACATAGAAGGAAAATTGTGAAATGAAATATGAGTTTAACTTTGATGATTATACGCCAGCTGAAATGGAAAAAAGAGTTGAGCAAGCAAGCATTCGAAAGGCAAACCTTAGCTGGTTGAGTTTACTAATGCTTTCATTGCTAGCAGGTACTTTTATAGCAATTGCTGCCGAGTTTTATACAGTTGTAACTTTTGATTCTAATATTAGTGTTGGATTTACTCGCCTCATTGGTGGAATTTGTTTTTCTGTAGGACTTATCTTGGTAATCGTAGCTGGTGCAGAGCTATTTACAGGTAATAATTTAGTTGTTATTGGTTTTGCATCAGGAATAGTTAACTATAAGCAGGTATTAAAAAATTGGGTTTTTAGTTATCTTGGAAACTTTATTGGTTCAATAAGCGTTGTTTTTTTAATGTATTTAACAAATTTATGGAAAATGAAAAATTTTTTACTTGGGGCAAAAATAGTTCAAATTGCTGCTGATAAAACAAACTTAACATTTCTTGAAGGATTTTCAAGAGGTGTACTATGCAATGCTCTTGTTTGCCTTGCAGTATGGCTTTGCTTTAGCGCACGATCAGTAATAGGAAAAATTTGGGCTATAATTTTTCCCATTACTGCATTTGTTGCATCAGGTTTTGAACACAGCATAGCAAATATGTATTTTATCCCAATGGGATTACTCCTAAAAACAAACCCAAACATTTTAAAAGCATTAAATGAGTCTTTTCCATCAACAACTCTTGATAATCTAACACTTTATGGCTTTGCTGGAAATTTGTTTTCAGTTACTTTAGGCAACATTATTGGCGGGGCTATTATGGTTGGTGTTGTTTATTGGCTAATCATAGTTGTGCCAGAAAAGTATTTAAAGCAAAAAAAATAAATAAATAGTTAAATAAATAATTAAAAAAATAACAAATAAATAAGAAATTTCAATATAAAGGGCAATATTTTATTTATAAATTTTTAAATTTCTTAAATTTTTTAGTTTATTTTTAGTTTATAAGTATAAATTTTAAGAATCTAAAGCTGTTACCCAAAAAGGACCTATATAAGCTTCTCTACCAAAATCTGTTACTATTCTTATAATATAATAATCAGCACCTTTAGTATTTAACATTGATGGCTCGATAGGGTTATCACTATATTCATTAATATAATATTTTTCATCTTTTTTTATGCATTTGCTGTACCCATACTCAGCTCCTTGAATTGGTAAAAAGTCAATAATTTCTACCAATTTTACAGGACCGTTCACTGGTATGGACTTAAAAATTTCGCCATTCTTTATAATTTCTATCTTTGCATTCCAACTATTATAGAATTTTTGGACATTAATAGGATTTTGCAATTTTTGTGGAGTATAAGCACCGTCTTGTGCCAAAATAATTTTTAATTTTCTCTCTTCATATATAGAACTTAAAACTAAATTATTATTTTCAATAATATTAACACCATTAATAGAAAAAAATATATATGGCCTGCTATAATCTGAAGATGAATATATTTTTTGATTATATAGGCCATTAAAGATATCTTGTCTTGTAAGGGCTTTAGAATAAACTGCAGTAATACCACCACAATAAGGTTTTTCATTTCTAGCATGCCATATTGTAAATGGCCTCTGATGACCTACATATGCACCAGTGTGGCTATGAGTATGGCCGGGAAATCCATCATGACAATCACTTGCAGTATAAAGACTTAGTTTATAACCCATGTTTATGGCATCAATAACACATGTTCCGTTCTGAGGTTTTTTAGGGGGATTTACTGAACCTAAATAATTTAACTTATCCCATGGTTCAAAGAGAAAGCTTCCGTGGGTTGAAGATACTTCAGCAATTTTTACATATTTTTCATTTACATAAGTCCAGTCTTGAACATATTCTTTTTTTGTAGAGTGATGTGGAAGCGCAAGCGCTTTACAACCTGTATTATAAGTGAATTCATCAAGTTTTTTCCAAAGGTCTTGAGGCTTTGGTGTATTTAAATAATTAACATTTTTTAGCAACTTATCACCTGAAAAAATAATAGAATAATGACCATCCGCGACTTGTGTCCACTCAAAACCTTGAAAAACTACAAATTGCCCATCTTTATTTAAATCATTTATTTTTTTCTCAATCTTTTTAAATATTCCGGGTTTCCACATAAGTATTTCAGAGTGATCAGTAAAACCCATAAAGTCAATACATGCTACTTCTTTTGCATAAATTGCATTATGCTCCAAAGTGCCTGAGCCATCTGAAAGTGAAGAGTGGGTATGTATGTCACCCCAATATATTTTATAATCTGAAGCTGAGAACCTATCTACAACTATTGGATTACTATAATATACTTTTTTTGAAAGGGAATCTTTAACTTTAATATAATGAATTCCGGGAGTGTAGATAGTAGCTAAGAATTCTTTTTTACCATTATCTTTTCCATCATTAATTAAATAAGCTATCGAAGAGCCATACTTTTGTCCAGTAAATGTATAACTAGACGGCAAATTTGCAGAAGGTGACTTAATTAAACTTAAAGTACTAAAATTATATGACTCTATCTCAAACGAAACTGTCCCATTATAAGTTGCACTTAACCGCTCATATGGATCCCAACACTGAACAACAACTTTAAAAGGTTTTCCAATATCTACAGTAGTAGGACAATGAACCCATAAAATTTGAGGAGAATTATCAGTTAAAACACCAAAATTTATACTTGTAGAGCCCCAAATATATATTGGCAGCACAATCACAAATGTAATTACGACAGCATTAATTACTTTTTTAATAACAGGTTTAGAATATGTATATTTTAATTTTATTTTTGAAAAATTAAGCTTTTTTTTCTTAACAAGCATTTCTAGGGAAAGTCTTGTTAATAAATAAATAACAACAATTATAGGTCCTGTAAAAGAAGCCAGTTTTAACGGAGCAAGTTCAATGCCTAATCCTGTAACCCAAGTACTTATTGTTGCACTGAAGGCAAGAACTACACCATTTGTTTTCCAGCCAATATTTTTTGAAAAAATAAAAAAGCCTAATCCTATTAAAATACCAATAAAACTGAAAAAGAACATAAATATTGTTAAAAATCCAGCAATAAATAAAATAATAAATAAGGTTAAGCGCAAAATATTAAGGATGGGTTTTAATTTACTTTCAAATTTACTAATATATTTATTAATATATTTATTAACAAATTTATTAACAAAATTAATACTCATGTAATCATTTTATTAGCACTTATTTAATCTTTTTAATTAATAGTCATAGTCATATAAATCTTTAATAATATCGATTTCGTTTTTTATCATTGGATTTTTTAAAAGCTTATCAATTTCTTTTTCATCAATTTCTGCATTATCAGTAATAAAATTATTTAGTTTTAAGTTTTTCCTAACCTCGTTTTCAATTTTGTTTATTTTTTGCCGCATAGCAAAATATTTAATGAGCTTAAATTTAATTTTAGAAACTGGGTTATCCCACTCTTTTGCAAAACTTCCTGAGTTAATTTCATCAAAAGTTTTTTGAAATTTTTCTTCAAGATTTAAACTTAGATATCTTATTCCTCTTGACATTGCCCCATACTGACTTGTATTAGAATGAAAATTTGTCTGTTTAACAAGACCTATTTGAGCCATTTTTTTATAGGTATAACTCATTTCACCACTTAAATACATTTCACATAAAACTGCCTCAGGGGGCAGCCCATTCTTTAACAAAATATTTATAGAACTTAATAGCACACGTCCAAATGCAGGACCAAATGCTTGTTCATTAAATAAATCAAGTATTGCTTCCTGCTTCATTGTTGTAACAATACCCCCTGCCTTTAAGCTACCTAATGCCTTTGCAAGAGCAAGCAATGTTTTATCTGCATGTCCACTAACATTTTGATAAACATTAATAAAACTAAAAAAACCTTCACCATTTAAAAACCTTTCTCTAACACCCAAGCCAATCATACGAGGTGCAATCATTATTACATCCTTATCAGGTAAAGGCTTTAATAAATTGAATGCAATATTATACCCAGATGCAAAATTTAATGTTGCATTCTCTTTTAGATATGGTTCAATATCCTTTTTATAAAGCTTTGGCATTTCCTCATCAGGTGTAAGAATAAAAACAATATCAGCTTTTCCTACAGCCTCTGCAATTGGATATACTTTAAAACCATCACTAATGGCTTTTTGACGGCTTTTATCAACAATAGAACCAACTATAATATTTACTTTGCTGTCTCGAAGATTTAGCGCTTGTGCACGTCCTTGATTTCCATAGCCAATTACAGCAACTATCTTACCATTAAGTATTGAGCTGTCAGCATCATCTTCAAAATATATCTTTTTATTAAGCATTATTTATTTATAATACTTCAAATTTAGATTTAAATTAAGTCAAAATATACATTTTTTAAAAAAGTTTATATTTATTTAATAGACAGTTGCATCTTAAGCAATTATTTGTAGAATCATAAATTGGTTATATTTAAAGCTATACTTCATCGCTACAATATATAACCAATACGCTACTGAAGCGTAAAAAATTACCAATATTAGAAAAATCATTATACATCTTTAAAATACACCCTTAAAATTCCACCGTATTGAAACATATAAAAAAACTTTTTTTTATTATTATTTTATTTAACTTTAAGGTTTAAACCTTTTGCTTTAAATTTAAATCTAAGTTAATAAGTAACTTAATATTTGTAAATATTTTTCAGCAGTTCTTTTGACAATGTATTCTGGTAATTCTGGAGCAGGAGGGTTTTTGTCCCATCCCAAATTTTCTAAATAATCCCTAACAAATTGTTTATCAAAATTTTCAGGTTTATTACTTTGAGTGTAATCTTCTTTACTCCAAAATCTAGATGAGTCAGGAGTTAAAACCTCATCAATTAATATTATCTCATCATCTAAAAAACCAAATTCAAATTTTGTATCCGCAATTATTATTCCTTTTTCCTCTGTATATTTAGATACTTTATCATACAACATTAGACTTAAATCCTTAATTTTATTAGCAGTTTCAGAACCAATTAAATTTTTTATATAAGAGTAAGTAACATTAATATCATGTCCTTTCTCCTCTTTGGTGGCAGGAGTAAAAATTGGCTCAGGTAATTTGCTAAAATTTAACAATCCTGAAGGAAGCTTTATTCCGCAAACTTCTTGGGAAGTCTTATATTCTTCCCATGCTGAACCAGCTAAATATCCTCTAACAACACATTCAACTGGAATTGGTTTTGCTTTTTTTACAAGCATTGACCTATTTTCAATAATATCATTAAATTTTTTCAGTTCATCTGGATATTCTTGAATATTAGCAGTAATAAAATGATTTCTAACTATATTATTCGTATAATTAAACCAAAAAACAGAAAGTTTATTTAATACAATTCCTTTTTCTGGTATTCCGGTCGGTAAAACCACATCAAAACAAGAAATTCTATCTGTGGATACTATTAGCAAACAATCATCTACTTTATAAATATCCCTAACTTTTCCTCTTTTTAACAGTTCAATACCATTTAGATTTGTTGTTAAAATTACTTCATTTTTCATTTTACCACCTCATTTTTATTATATTTACATAATCATCTAAAGAACCATCATCTAAACAACATTGTATTATTTCTCTTCCTATGGGTTCTAACTCTGGTTTTAAAAATTTTTTTAACTCTTTTTTAAAAAAATCTATTAAAATTTTTGCACCAATGTCATATGCTTCTTCACCAACCTCATATTGAAGTTCAGTTCTTAAAAAATATTCAGGAATATTTTGACCTTCAAGTTGCATTGATACTGGAACATACCCCAACAAAGCACACCTTGATTTCATAAGAAACTCAGGCTTAAATTTAGCAACACCTCGCCTAGCTATATATTCTCTAGAAATCCATTGGGGCATAAAACCTACCTTCCAAGCACCTATATGTTGATTAGGGAACAAAAGATATCTTGTTTCAGGTGTTTTTATAATTTGTTTTAGCAAAAGATTAGCATGAGTTACATATTTGCCTATGGCAAAAGGCCAATAAGAACCAACACCTTCACTTGATAAATTATATGTGTCAATAATACTAGGATTAGAATCTCCCCTAGGAGCAACCAATCTCCATAGCCATGCAAGTGCAGGTGGTAAAACATGAAACAATCCTACAATACCATAGCTTGGTTTTTCACGGGTACATACTGGGGTCCTTATTCCAAAACTCCTGTAATCTATTTCAACTGGTTCATTTATTATATTAGGTATAAATTTCCTTGGTAGTATTACTCTTGGGTTAGGACATGGCTTGCCTGGCCTGTCTTCAGTATGCTCCCAAATCAAACATGTTGAATTAGGTACACCATATAAATTTAAAAAAATTAAAGGCTCCTTAGGGTGTACACAAATACTTTCAAGTGTTGGGTCTGTATTATACTTTGTTATATGATTTAACCTTATAAACCATGCCTGTTCCGCGTCAGAAACTACTAATTTCTTGCTGCTTTTATTAAATTTTGGCAAAGCTAGAGCCATATCATCAGTAACGGGTTTTAGTATGCAACTTTGAGTAAGCCTAAGCATTATCTTTTTATTATTAAGAACATTTTCACCAAGCAACAATCTTCCATCTGGCTCTCTATGAGGATATTCCAGCATTTCACTTTTACCACCACCGCTTGCTCCTTCATGTAGAATTGTAGTAACATTTTCATAAGGTGTTTCTGCTTGAACAGTAGAGCCATGCAAAGTAAGCCAACCTTCTTTTTCGCCTATTTGCAACAACACACCAAATATACCTTTTTTAGCACTTGGACCAGGATATAAGTTATAAGAAAATATTTCATGAACACCATTATATCTATTATGAATAACATATTGTTTCTTATTAAAATGCGTATGTCTAAATGGTGGGGCTAGAAAAATTATAGTAATTGGCTTAAATTTTACTTTTAGCTTTTTAAGATCTAAAATTCCTTGTAAATCTGCAAGTCCTCCAATGAAAAATCCTGCATTTTCAGGTGCAACTAATAACCCATGAAAGCCAGTGTTATTCCCACCAACCATAATAGGCAATAATGCCAAATCTTGTTTTTCTAGCCATTTAAATGTTTCTAGTCTTATTTCATCAAAATCTTTATTAAACAAGCCCTTAAATTTTACTTTGTCAGTATCTAAATTATCACCAACAATTGTGCAATCCGGATCTCGTCTTCTCATATACTCTTCTAAGTAATTAATCACTAAACCATTTTTGCACTTGGTAACAGTAGCTTCAATTGCAGTTGAATTCTCACTTTGATAATATACAGTAAAAATTTCATTGTCTTTATCCCCAATAGCAAGATTAAGTATATCCTTTCTGTCCTGCAATATATATACATTTGGGCAATTGCTCAATAAATTTTTTAACTCATCTGGAATAATCCATTTATTCCATGGTTCGAAATCTTTTCGATTAATTTTTCTTTTTTCCATCTTAATTCACCCCCTGATTTATAACCTGATAAATAAATTTGTTTGAATAAAATAAAAAAACCAACAAACTAAACTTACTATCTAGCCATCTAAACAGCTATTTTACTGTTTAAACAAACTAGATTAAGATAAGTTTTGCTTGTTGGTTTATTAGCTAACTATTTTATAGTACTATAATAATAGTAATATAATTTATAATACTATAAGCTAAATAATTTAATTTATGAAAATTACTAACTAAAAATTATTAGCTAATCACCCAATATTCAATTTTTCTGTTTGTTAATATTAACAAAAAATAATTTAATTTTAAAGACAATTTCAAAGGATTAATTAAACTAATATTCCTAATCTTCTAAAATACTCTCCAAGTTATTTGAAAGTGTAAACACTATTATTCTTTCACCAGTTTTTGTACTTATATCAGAATGCATACTTAACACATCAAAACCAGTTATTTCTTTTATTAAATTTTTCAATAAAGATTTACCGCTTTCAAGCAGTAAAACCCTTGTCTTTTTAATTAATAAGGCACCTTCATCACTTTTGGCTAATTGTTCTTCTGCTGGTGTTAAAACACCTTTAAGTCTAATAATAATTAAGTCTTTCATAATGTAAGTTTTAATTTCTTTAGGACCTCTTCCAAGATACTCTTTTTCAAAATTAATAATTGCTGTGCTTATTTGTGCTTCCATTTGTCTTTTATTTAATTTTGTTATCAAAATTTTCACATCCTATTTTATAATTTAAGCAAATATTTTTATATTTTTCTAAATCTTCATAATTATTAATGTTAAAAAAATTTATTAAATCAATACCATTTTCTTCAAGCTCATTTTGTTGAATTATCTTCAAGTTAATTTTATTAAATATCTCAGATATTTTAAAATTATTTAAAATAATATTTTCATATATTGCATTAAGGCAATTTTTAGAGTAAATGCCACTTAATACTTCAAATCCTTTTAAAGTTTTTACTATCATTGCATCAAATGGAATATTAAATTGTTGCTCTTTAACTTTAAATATCTCTTCGCGGTTACTACTTTTTTGGATATTTTCACTTTTGGCATAATTGAATTCTAGTTTTAATCTATTAACTAAAAAATTTAAAAACTTGTATTCTATAAAAGGCATATCAAATGCAAGCACAAAACTATAAATATTTGATGCGTGTTTTAAACCAGTATACAAACCCATTATTGGTCCAATAGAAGAATATAAGTTAACTCCTTTTATTTTCTCATCTTTTATAATTAATATTTTTTTGTAGTCACCAAATTTTTTTAACTCTTTCTGAACATAAAGTTGATTTTTGCTTGAAACAACTATTAAGATTTCTGAGCAGAAAAAACTTAGTCTTATAGCCTGAATTATAAATAATGGTATACCAAAAATTTCTAACCCAATCTTATTAAAACCAAGTCTTGAGCTTTTTCCACCTGCAAGAATTATTCCTGTTAAATCCAATTAATTCACCATCAAATTTTAACATATTTTTTTAGATTAATAATACTTTTAGATTAGTCTAGCTTAACAGCATAGTATTCTTTTAAGTTTTAAATGATTAATATTTTATTTTTATTTTTATTTTTAATTTTAAAAACATCTTTATATTGATATTCTTTTTTCATAAGAATAGATATTAAATCTTTGGCCTCTTGCATACCCTATCAATGTCAAGTTTGCCTTTTTTGCAAGTTTTACTGCGCTATATGTAACAGAAGAATTAGAAACAACTATAGGAACTTTTAAAGCTAAAGCTTTATAAACTAAATCTATACTTATTCTTCCTGTTGTAAAAATTATTTTATTATCTGAACTAATTTTTTTAATATACATGTATCCTGAAATTTTATCTATACAGTTGTGTCTGCCAATATCTTCTACCAAATAAATTATTTCTCCATTGTTGTTAAAAAGAGCAGCGCTATGAAGCCCACCTATCTGCTTTTTTTGACTTTGTGCTTCTAAAACAAGATGATTTAATTTTAAAATTACATCACTTTTTACTTTTAAATTACCATTAATTTTTTTTAAATTATTATTTACATTTTTTAAATTACTTTTAATTAAAAATTCATCAAAACTTCCGCATGCAGATGAAATAAAATTAGGAATATTTGTTTTATTATTTTTATTACCTATATTACCTACATTATCTATATTATCTATATTATCTATATTACTTTTATTATTTTTATCATTTTTGTTATTTTTATTATCAATTTTTTCTAAAATATCGTCCTGTAAATTTGCAGCTACTTCAATTTTTACAGCTAAATCAGTTTTCTTTATTATTTGGTTTAATTCATAACCACAAATTTTTATTAAATTTATATCTGAAAAATTTAAAACATATCCATTATTAATTAAAAATCCAACAGTTAATTCTATAAGGTTATTTGGAGAGCAGGATATAGTACTTATTGGTTTGTCATTAAGCAAAATAGTTAATAATATTTCTAGCGGGATTGAGTCAATAAATTTTTCACTTCCTAAATTAGCCTTAACCTTTACTGACTTAACTTTTCCTCCAAATCGGCTATTACTTTTCATTATTTATTTTCCATTAAGTGTAATATTAAATATCATGCTTTTGAAAATTTATTTTACTTTTGAAATTTTAACAGCGCAGGCTTTAAATTCAGGTATTTTTGCTTTTGGATCTAATACCGGATTAGTAAGAATATTTGCTGGCGCGTCAGCATAATGAAATGGTATAAAAACAACACCTTCTTTTATATTTTCTGTAACAGCTGCCTTTATTATTATAGAGCCTCTCCTTGATTTTACCTCAACTTTATCCCCAGTTTTAATATTTAATTTGTTAGCATCAGAATTATTAATTTGAACAACATTAAAAGGAGCAATCTCATTTAAACCTTTTACTTTTCCAGTCATTGTTCTTGTATGAAACTGATATAAAATTCTTCCAGTTGTTAATATAAATGGATAACTTTCATCAGGATTTTCTGCTGGTTCTGTAAAATAGACAGGAATGAATCTGCCTTTACCTCTGGTAAAATTTTTCGAATGGAGTATCTTTGTACCTGGATCGTAATATTGCCTGCATGGCCAGTGAAGCATTTCATTTTCAAGACGCTCATAATTAATGCCTCCATAAATTGGAGTAACACTAGAAATTTCATCCATTATCTCTGCAGGGTTAGAATAATGCATCTGGTAACCCATAGCATTTGAAATCATACAAATTATGCGCCAGTCCTCTATGGCTTGGCCAGGAGGATCAACAGCTTTTCTAACTCTTTGGATTCTTCTATCAGTATTAGTAAAAGTTCCATCTTTTTCTGCAAAACTTGCGCCTGCAAGGACAACATCTGCAAATTCTGCTGTTTCGCTAATAAAAATATCCTGTACCACCAAAAATTCAAGTTTTTTTAAAGCAGAAGCTACATGCAGTATATCAGGTTCACTTAACATTGGGTTTTCTCCCATTATATACATTGCTTTAATTTTACCTTGCATGGCAGCTTCCATTGCTTCTGTTACTGTTAAACCCTTTTTATTTGGGAGAATTCTTCCCCATCTTTTTTCAAAACGCCACCTCATATTATCATTTTCAACTCCCTGATATCCGCTAAGCATATCAGGAAGTGCACCCATATCGCAAGCCCCTTGAACATTATTTTGCCCTCTTAATGGATTAACACCAGCGCCCGGTCTACCTATATTTCCGGTCATCATTGCAAGATCTGCAATTGCAATAACATTATCAGTTCCACAAGTATGCTGTGTAATTCCCATTGCATAAAAAATCATTGCATTTTTTGCAGAACCATATATCTTTGCTGCTTCTATTAAATCTTGCTCTTTTACCCCAGAAATTTGAAAAACTTTTTCAGGAGTGTAATCTTTAAAGCATGATATAAAATTATCAAAGCCTTCTGTTCTTTCATTTATAAATTCATTATTTATTAAATTATTATTATAAATAACATTCATAATACCAAGAAGAACCGCAATATCAGTGCCAGGCTTATGTTTTAAATGAAGAGTGCTGTATTTAGTTATAGGAATATTTCTTGGGTCTATAACTATAATTTTTAGACCGTTTTGTTGAACACACCTTATAAGTTCATAACCTATTACAGGGTGCGCCTCAGTTGTATTAGAACCAATAATTATAGCAGCATCAGCGTATTTTATATCATCAATTGAGTTAGTCATTGCCCCGCTTCCAAACGTTGGTATAAGTCCTGTAACAGTAGATGCATGACAAAGCCTTGCACAGTGGTCTATGTTATTTGTTCCGATAACAGCACGAGCAAACTTAGACATTAAATAATTTTCTTCATTTGTACACTTAGCAGAAGATAAAACTGCAATTGAATCAGGTCCATATTTAGATTTTATTTCAGTTAGTTTTTGAGCAACAACGCTAATTGCTTTTTCCCAACTCGTTTTTACAAATTTACCATTTTTTGACTTTAAAAGTGGCTGTGTAAGTCTTTTACTGCTTGCAACAAAATCAAGACCAAATCTGCCTTTAACACATAAATTGCCTTTATTTGCATTATTTACATTTAAACCTACCTGAGTGGATACGTTTACAATTTTATTGTCTTTTACATGAAGAATTATTTCGCAACCAACTCCACAATATGGACATATTGTTTTTACCTGTTTTGTTTCCCAAACCCTGGCCGATTTTATATATGGTTTTGAAAGCAATGCCCCAACAGGGCAGGTAGATATACAATTTCCACAAAAAACACAATCTGTTAAAAGCATTGATTTTTCAAAAGCTGGTATTATTTCCGATTCAAAACCCCTGTGTGCATATCCTATTGCATTTGCCCCAACAACATCGTCACACATCCTTACGCATCTTCCGCATAAGATACATTTTTCATTATCTCTGTATATAAAAGGGTTATCGCTAAATACTTTTTTTTCGTGTATTGCACCTTTATAAGAAATTTCTTTTATGTTATAAAGGTATGCTAAATCCTGCAACATACAACTACCACACACCTCACATGTCATGCAATCCATTGGGTGATCTGAGATTATCAATTCTAAATTAACCTTTACAAGCTCGTTAATTAAAGGTGTTGAAGTTTTTATTCTCATACCATTCTTTACCTCAGTAACACAAGAAGCAACTACTCCTGCAACGCCTTCAATTTCAACAACACAAAGTCGGCAAGCACCTTGTGGTTTTAAACGAGGATCATAACAAAGATGAGGAATAAAGATGTTATTTTCAAGGCATGCTTCTAAAATACTTTTACCAGATTTAGTATAAATTGGCTGATTATTAACAAAAATTTTTATATCAGATTCATTTATGTTAGCTGAATCTTTTATGTTAGCTGACTCTTTTGTTGTAATTGACTTTTTCATAGTAACTGACTATTTAATATTAAAATATTGAATTGATTAAATTGATATTAATTTCTTATTACATATTAATTTAATCTTTTGGAATAACTTATTATCTAATTAATTTTTTTTAATTAATTTTTTTAAATTTTCTTAACATTAACTTAAATTCTCTTAACCTTAGCCTTTAAATGTAATCTTTCACAGGATTTCTGAGTTATGATATGCTCCTCAAATTCTTCTCTAAAATATTTTAAAGTACTAAAAACAGGATTTGGAGCAGTTTTGCCTAACCCACATAATGATGTTTGAGCAACAACATTAGCCAGTTTTTCTAATTTTTCAATATCTCCTTCTTCACCTTTACCTTTTGTTATGCGCTCTAATATTTCTAGCATTCTTCTTGTTCCAATTCTACATGGAACACATTGTCCGCATGATTCCTCTTGGATGAAATCCATAAAATATCTTGCAAGATTAGCCATGCAAGTACTGTCATCAATTACTATCATTCCACCTGAACCAACAATTGATCCTGCTTCTTTAATCTTTTCATAATCCACAGGAATATCTAAAAAAGTTTTTGGAATACAGCCACCAGAAGGACCTCCAAGCTGAACAGCCTTAAATTCGCCATCACCAGCTATACCACCACCAATTTTAAATATAATATCTCTTAAAGTCATACCCATGGGAACTTCAACAAGACCGACATTCTTAACTGCTCCAGCAAGCGCAAAAATTTTTGTACCTTTGCTGGTCTTTGTTCCAATGCTGTTAAACCACTCTGCTCCGTTTAATATTATCTGAGCAACATTAGCAAAAGTTTCAACGTTATTTATAAGCGTAGGCATTCCATATAATCCCTGATTTGAAGGAAAAGGAGGCTTTGGTCTAGGCATGCCTCTTTTACCTTCAAGAGACCTTAGAAGTGCAGTTTCCTCACCACAAACAAAAGCCCCAGCACCTTCATATATTTCAATATCAAAGTTAAAACCACTGCCTAAAATATTATCACCTAAAATACCGTATTGTTTTGCTTGAGATAATGCATTTTCTAAAGTCTTAACTGCTAAGGGATATTCTGCACGGACATAAATATAGCCTTTATTTGAACCAATTGCATAAGCTGCAATAATCATTCCCTCAATGACAGAATGAGGGTCTGACTCCAGTAAATTTCTATCCATAAAAGCGCCTGGATCGCCTTCATCTCCATTACAAACAACATATTTTATTCCTGCCGGTGATTTTGCTTCTTTACATGCCTGCCACTTTAACCCAGTGGGAAAACCAGCGCCGCCCCTGCCTCTAAGACCAGAATCGGATATTATTTTTATTACATCTTCAGGTTTTAAAAAATTTAAAACTTTATTTAGCGCAAAATAACCATCTGAAGCAATATAATCTTCAATACTGAAGGGATTAATTTTACCTCTATTTCTTAAAACACGTGACTCCTGAAATAGAAAAAAATTATTTAAAGGAGAATTTGAATCAATCGGTTCAAGGTTTTCAGCTATTTTTCCTTGATAAATATGTAACTTAAATATTTCATTTAATTTTTCACTATCAAGATTATAATATATTAACTGCTGTTTATTGTATGACTCTACTGTAATCATTGGCTCTAAGGCGCAAAACCCAAGACAGCCAGATGTACAAAGCAAAGTGTTTTTTATTTGATTTTTATTAATTAGCTCTTGAACTTGTTCTAAAATTTTGTCAGCTCCAGAGGCAATACCGCAAGTTCCTAAATGAACAGTAATTTTATATTTAAAATTAGATTCTGAAAGTTTGTTTTTATTAAAAACATTTGCTTTTATTTTTTCAAGATCTTTTATAGAATTAATTTTTACTAATTCGTCTACCATTTTAAAATTACTTTTAAACTAATAATTTTATATAAAATTCTAATTATAAATATTTAAATTTTTATTTAAATTTTTTATTTGTCTTTTTTGTAAATGCATTTATATGCTGTCATTTGTTATTATTTGCCATTAATTGCTATCGCTAACTATCATGCTGATTTTTGCCTTGAGCATGCTCGTATACTAATTCAACAACCTTTTCAGGGTCAACTTTCTGGTATAATTTGTCATTAATAACAATAATAGGCGCAAGACCGCAGGCACCTAAACATCTATTAACTTGTAACGAAAACTCTCTGTCTTTTGTTGTTTGCCCTGGGCTTATACCAAATTCCTTTGTAAGCTTTTCAATAATTCTCTTTCCGCCTTTAACAAAACAAGCAGTCCCAAGACAAACCCTTATATTATTTCTTCCCCTAGGAATTAAAGAAAAAAAAGAGTAAAATGTGGCAACACCGTATACTTCCTTTTCAGCAATATTTAACTCTTTTGCAATTCTTTCTTGAACATTTATAGGCAGAAAACCTATTTTCTTTTGAATTTCTTGAAGTACAGGTATTAACAAGCCTTTTTGATACTTACTTAGACTTTTATATTTACCAATAATCTGATCTACAATTAAATTTTCTTGATTTGATAAAGGATATCTTGGTAAATCTGCTATACGCATAAAATTCTCACAATAACTAATAATTAATAATAATAATAATAATAAAAATAATAAAAAAGTGTAAAAACGGCTAAAAACTTTAGCTAAATCAATTACAAACTACATGCAAATTACATGCAAACCATACAAAATTATTTTCTGATTATATCAAAAAAATTTTTGATTTGTAGCATTTTAAACAAACTTTTTTAGTAAATTTTAATTTAATTTAAAACATCCAATTGAATATTGCATAAATTTTTTGTTATAACACAAAAAACTAAACAATAATGTTGAAAAAATTAAAAAGAGAATAATTATTAAAATAACAAAACATTTTTGGTAAAATTACCATTATGTAATTTCTTTTTTTAAATAATTAATGTAAAATTAACAATTGAAAGTTAATTTTAAAAATATAATAAAAGATATAATATAAAGTATAATACAATACAATACAACTTAATTTAATACTACATAATATAATATAGAATATCAGTAACAAAAATTTAATAATAAATTTTTATATGTTAAAAAAAATAACCCCTAATTTAATAGTTAATGACGTTAACAAAACTATAGAATTTTACCAAAATGCGCTAGGCTGTTTTGAACTAGTAGCAACCGACCCAAAAACAGGAAAATTTGACTGGGCTTTAATGAGGTGTGAAGATGTTGAAATAATGTTTCAGTCAAAGGAAAGCCTAATTGATAAAATACCTGAACTTAAAAATGCAAAAGATGCTAAATCTGCAATTATTTATATTGAAGTGGAAAATCTTGAGCCTCTTTATAATTGGGTAAAAGATAAAGTTAAAGTTCTTGTTGAACCTACTAGAACTCCATATAAAATGCAAGAGTTTGTAATTGAAGACTGTAATGGCTTTATACTTGCATTTGCACAATGGATTTAGGTCAAGAGACTAAGCAAAGCTAATTTAGAAAAACCTAAAATTAATTTAATTTTTATTATAATTTAAGTGTTTATTATTTTTAAACAGGCCATTTAAAAAGCTATTCTTTCTTTACAAAGCTATCTTTAGCTCCACACTCACATTTCTTTGGTTTGCATCTGCTTTCCTTTTCATAACCACAAGAACTGCATTTCCAAACTGCCATATACCCTCCTTTAGTTTATAAAATTTAAAAAAATTTTTTAAAGGTTTATAAAAATTTTTTTACAAAATTATACTGTAAATTAGAAAGGGAGGATTTTAAATTTTCTAACTCTTGAGCGCTTACCTCCTCAGAAATTACCTTAAGAAGAGCCTCAAAACAATCAATTGCCATTTTTGCCTGTGATTTATCTTTAAATTTATCATTTACCCCCTCAGGAATACCCATTTTTTTATAAGCTAAACTTGACAAGGACATCATCATTTGAATTATTATATCTTTGGTGGTTAACTTATCTATTTCTTCCTGAAGCTGATTTATCAGTTCTTCTTCTTTCTTTTTTCTTGTTTCCTCATCTAAAATCTCATCAAGATTCTGTTTTTCCTCACCATTTCCACCATTACCCTTAGATTTATTTTTTATATCATCACTATTTTTAATATCCTTACTGTCCTTTTTATTTTCATCTTTTTTATTATCTTCAGACATTTAATTGCACCTCCAAAAAAGCTTTTACTCCTTATCATATTTTACAAGAGAAAAAACTTCATAATCTTTTAAAATTTGTCTTGGGTTTAAGAACTCAAGCTCAACTAAGAAGCAAAAACCAACTACTTTGCCACCATTTTTTTCTACTAGTTGTGCTTGCGCCTTTGCTGTGCCTCCTGTTGCAACAAGGTCATCAACAATAAGTATATTATCGCCTTTTTTTATTGCATCAACATGAATCTCTATCTCATTGCTTCCATACTCCAATTCATAAGAAACCCTGCTTGTCTTATAAGGAAGTTTCCCAAGCTTTCTAACAGGGATAAATCCTGTCCCAAGTTTATAAGCAAGAGCAGCGCCAAATATAAAACCTCTGGCTTCTGCACCTAAAATCGCATCAATTTTCTTACCGCTGTAATGCTCAGCCATTTTATCAATAGCAAACTTAAAAGCATCTTTATCATTAATAAGGGGTGTAATATCCCTAAAAACAATACCTTTTTTTGGAAAATCAGGAATATTTCTTATTTTTTGCTTTAAATCCAAATTATCCCGCCCTTTCTACTATTTATTTTTAATTATTTCTTCTTTTATTGAGCTAGTAAGAAAATCAATATCTAAATCATTATAATCCAGTTGTTTTAATATTTCCACTGGGTTATATTTCTGACCATAGCTAAAAAGCTCTATTAAAAAATAACCAGCTTTTTTCTTTTTAAACCAGTTATAGTCATATTTTCTATAGATATAATCTTTAAGTTGGGCTTCAAATATCCAAGCCCTTATATAATTTGTACAGTAAAATGCTTCATCAACATCTTTTAAATAATCTGAAGAGCTATACTGCATTAAGTTTGCCATTTGGAGTATTTGTTTATATTTTTCATCTTTGCCGCTTAATGAACTTCCGTCATGTAAAATTAACTCATACTGAAGCTTTCCTGCATACCTTCTTAAATACCATAGCTTTATAATATTAGAAAAGTAAACAAACTCTTTAGCATCTTCCGTTGAAAAGTTAAAAAATGTTTTAAGCCATTCCTTATCTTGCATTAAATGTTCTAAACAAAACGCATAACCTTCAGTTACAGCATTATCCCCTAAAAATTTATATTCAAAATCTAGACTTTCTTTAGTATTTGCAAAATGAAGAGCATGCCCACCTTCGTGTAGAATTGCCTCAAAATCATCCTGGCCGCCTTTAGGCATTACTACCAAGTAGATTTCCAAAGGTATTTTAACAGTAGCACAAAAAGCACGAGGAGATTTATTTTCCCTTTCTTCAATATCAAAAATAATATTACTCTGGTTTTCGATATCTATTCCCATATTGTTTAAAGTGGCTTTAAATATTTCAACAAGCTTTTCTTTTTTAAAATAGTCATCATATTTTCTTGCCCTTCTTAAAAATGCAAAATCACTTTTTCTTGAGGAATTTAAATCTATTCCTAACTGTTTCTTTAAGATATATCCAAAATGCTTTTCATAAATTTCATCAGTTTGCTTTAAAAAATAATTCATTTTTAGGTTTAAATCAGCAAAATCTTCCTGCTTTAAAAAAGATAATAAATCTTTATAACTATTAAAACCAAATTTTTTAACACTTGAATGTAAAGTCTGCCAATAATTTTTTAAAATTGGATTAAAAATATCATCAGTTATTTTATTTCTTTTGTCATCAATTAAATCCCTTTTTTGTTTATCTTCTTCGTTAGACAACAAAATTTCTGAAAATCTAAAAGGAACTTTTTTACCTTCAATATCTATCATAGTTTGTGCTTCAACTTTACCTAACTCGTCTATGATTTCTTTTGCTTCGCTTTCAAGCAGACCTTCGCCACAAAACTTAAGCAAATAAGAGAGTTTTTTAACTTGCTTTTCATCACCACATTTTACTGCATTATTATAAAGTTGCATTAAATCATTAAAATTTTTAACTGTAAACAGATCAGAATATTTTTCATATATTTCAGATACATTTAAATCAGGCTTTAATCCTGAAAAATGCAAATAATATTCCTTGTCTACTGAAGATAAAAATTCTTCAGCATTCTTTTTATACTCTTCAAGATTTATGCTAATATTTTTCATAATTAAGAAACATTTGATTTTATTACATTTATAATGCTGTCTTTATCAAGTCCATAAGCCTTATAAAGTTCAGCAGGACTGCCGGAAGCTCCAAAAATATCCTTAATTCCAATTCTAATTACTCTAGTTGGCATCTTTTCTGATAACAACTCACAAACAGCACTGCCAAGCCCACCAATAATATTGTGATCTTCAACTGTAAAAACAATTTTTGTTTTTTTAGCACTTTCAAGTAACAAATCCTCATCCATCGGTTTTATAGACGACATATTGATTAAATCAACTTCTATACCTAAAACTTCCAACTCTTTTACAGCTTCAATACATATATGAGTTGTAAATCCAGCAGTAATTACTGTTGCCTTTTCTCCTTGAAATAATTTTACAGCCTTTCCAATTTTAAAATTATAATTTTCATTAAATATTAGTGGTGATGCACTCCTTGTAAGTCTTACATAACAAGGACCTTTATATTCCGCAACTGCATCTATTACTTTTCTTGTCTCAGTACCATCAGAAGGAGAAATAACAACAATTCCTGGTATTGACCTAGTTATTCCTAAATCCTCAATTGCCTGATGAGTTGCACCATCTTCACCAACAGAAATGCCGCAATGCGTTGCACAAATCTTGACATTTAAGCCCGGATAAGCTACAGAAGTACTTAATTGATCGCATGCTCTTTTTGTAGCAAATACACCAAAAGTAGAAGCGAAAGGAATTTTGCCCATTGTAGACAAGCCAGCAGCAATACTCATCATGTTAGCTTCAGCAATTCCTAAATTAAAAAATCTTTCAGGAAACTTTTTTGCAAAAATTGCAGTCATTGTAGACTTAGAAAGGTCACAGTCTAGAGCAACAATATCTTTATTTATTTCTCCAAGCTGTGCAAGCCTTTCTCCATATGCATTTCTAGTTGCTTCTTTTTTATCACCCTGGTATAAAATCTTTTTTGTTTCTTCAGGAATCATTTATGCCCCTCTCAATTTTTATTTTTTAAACTAATTATTCGGATTAATTTAACTTTAGGAAAATTAAAATGCTTTTTCATGTTTATTATTATAACTTTATCTACCTAATTATAATTATTACAGTCTTATTATAATCTATTATTTACAGCTTTTTAAGTTATATTAAAAATGTTATTAAAAAATTTTTAGCTTAAAAAATTTTTAGCTCAAAATAATATAGAATTTAATAGCAAACAATTAGTAGCAAACATAATAAAATAAGTGTAAACATATACTAATTAGTTCTTGTTGAATAATTGACTAAAATTTAAAAACTTAAAAAAATTTGTGCTTAATGCATTCAGATTTTTTACAGGATTATGAATTATTCAGCATGAACTAATTATGAAATTATTATAATTACATGTTTACACTTATTATATGGAATATATGAAAGCATCTAAAATTTTACGGTAAAAAATAAATAAAAATAATCCATACTTTCCCATTAAGTTTTATATTATTAGTATTATTTATAGTATTATTACATCATAAAAATTTTAGATGCTAATTTTAAATATATTATTAGATATATTTACCAATTATATAAATATATAGAAATCTTTACACAACTCCTTGTGCGTACATTGCATCAGCAACTTTTAAAAACCCAGCAATATTAGCACCTGCTAAAAGGTTATTTTTAAATCCATACTTATTAGCAGCTTCATTACATTTTAAAAATATATCTTTCATTATATTCTTTAATTTTAAATCCACTTCTTCAAAAGACCAAGAGGTCCTCATAGAATTTTGCTGCATTTCTAATGCAGAAGTTGCAACACCTCCAGCATTGGCTGCTTTAGCTGGTGCATATAAGACATTATTTT
>Ga0185342_1000352_pt1 | contig 24113 bp, 18 predicted proteins | sample ConPoolayeEmetaG_FD_128045 | JGI IMG/M metagenome (GOLD analysis project Ga0185342, IMG submission 128045) | Hot spring microbial mat communities from California, USA to study Microbial Dark Matter (Phase II) - Cone Pool mat layer E metaG... ... | reverse complement strand
CCTGTAAATATAATATTTTTTAATACATTCCTTTTAAAATTTACTAAAGCATTGCATTTAATAAATCCTGTTGGTGTTTTTTTTATGGATTTAATTGTATAAACGCTAGAAGGACTTTTAATTTTATAAATATGACTGGCGCTTCTAAAATAATTTACTTTTTTATTTAGCCTTTCTTTTTCAATTGATGACAGCTCATCAAAGTAATAATCTATTTTTAAATTTTCACAAAAGCCAGCTAAAATATTATTAATTATCTTTTCTCTTTCAGGACAATGTCCAAGTTCTCTTGCAAGCCATGTAATTCTTTCTTTTAATGAACTTATTTCCTTATATTTTAATTTCTCAATTGGGATTTTTAGTGCCCTAAGCATTATATCTATATTTATATCTACTAAAAGAGTACCCTGAAACATAAAAGCATTTTTTATTGAAGTTCCACCTGAACCGGAAATTTTTTTACCATTTACTTCAATATCATTTCTTGGTCTAAAATTAGCATTAAGGTCAAATTTTTGTAGCCCTAATGCCACAGAAGAACAAAAAAGCTTATAATAATCTTCAACCCCAAAAACAAATTTTGAAAAGCTATCCTTACGTGCAAATATTTCCCATCCAATATCTTTTGTTCCCCAGTAAAGAGCGCCTCCACCTGTAATTCTTCTATTAATATCAATTCCATTTTTAATGCAGTATGAAATTCTTATCTCATTTTCAATTGTTTGAAAATAACCTGACAGTACACAGTGGGGATTAAAACTTAAAAATCTTATAGTATCTGGAATTAAGTTTTCTTCCCTTAACTCAAGCAATGCTTCATCAAGAGCCATGTTTTCTGCAGCACTTAGCTTGCCTGTATCGATTACTCTTATTTTTTTAGCACTTAACAAATTTTCCATTTATTTAAAATTAAAAATGTTTTAACATATATGCTCTAGAAAATAAAAAAAATTATTTTTAACATTTTCAAAATTTTTAACATTATTAACATTATTAAATAAAATTAACATTATTAAAGTTATTATAAATTTCATTATAAATATTATAAAAAATATTTTTTATTATACCTTAGATTAATTTAATTAAAAAACGCAAATATGAAAGATATAAATTTAAATAGCCTAGAATTAAATAGTCCTGAATATATTCAAACAAGTTTAGCAGCGGCAATATCATTAGGACTTGAGGCAGGAAGTTTTAAAGAACCCGTTACTCTTACAGGCTTAAATTTGCTTCTTACTTATAAAGAGGGCTGTATTGGAAAATGTGCTTACTGCGGTATTTCAGCTTTTAACCAAATAAAAGCTTTTAACCAAATAAAGGAAAAATATGCTTTAAACCAAGACTATAAATTTAAAACAGAAAAAAATGGCAGCTCAAACTACCAATTAAAAGTCAAAACATGTAAATTAGATATAGTAAAATTATCAAATCATAACAATAGAAAAACATTTATAAGAGTTAAATGGCCTGTTTACAAACTTGAAAATGTCTTATCAAGCCTTAAAAAAAATGAGCATAAATTTAAAAGAATATGCATTTCAATGATAACCCATAGAAATGCAATAAAAGATACTATTTTTATAACCAAAGCATTAAAACAAATTACAAATTTACCTATAAGTTTACTTATAACACCTTCCCTTATTAACTCTACCAAACCATTAGAGCAATTTAAAGAAGCTGGAGCTGAAATGATTGGTGTTGCAATTGATGCGGCAACAGAAAAACTATTTGATAAATACAGAGGAAAAGGTGTTGGTGGTCCACACAAATGGGAAAAATATTGGACAGTTTTAAGCTGGGCAATAAAAGTTTTTGGTAAATACAAAGCAGGAATTCACTTAATAATAGGTCTTGGCGAAACTCAAAAGGAAGCTGTTGATACAATTCATAAAGCACATATGCTTGGAGCAAAAACACATTTATTTTCATTTTACCCTGAAGAATTAACTAAACTAAAAGATAAAAATCCGCCAGATTTACTTTCATACAGAAAGATTCAAATTGCAAGATTTTTAATAAATGAAGAAAATTTACCTCTTCAAAAAATACATTTTGATAATGCAGGCAATATTATTTATTTTGATTATGATTTAGAAAAACTTATAAATGATGGTTTTGCTTTTATGACTTCTGGATGTCCTTGCCCTGCAGACAGCAGAATTTCTGCTTGCAATAGGCCTTTTGCCAATGAAAGACCTTCTGAAGTTTTTAGGAACTATCCTTATATTCCCTTGCAAAATGATAAAGATTTAATTAAAGAGCAAATTAAATGTCTAATAAAATAATTTTTGCAGTACCTGGCTCAAAAGTATTTATAAGCAATTATTATAAAAATAAGCCTAACAGTTTTTTAAATATTAGTGTTACAGGCAGTAATTGCAGCCTTTTATGCAAGCACTGCAGAGGACTCCTTTTAAAAGATATGATTGATTTAAATGTTTTTTCTGAAACAAATCTATTTTTGAACAATCTAAATTTTAACAGTTCAAATGACATAAATTATGCATACACCTCACTTTATTTAAACAACATTGAAGGCATTTTATTTAGCGGCGGGTTTAATAAAGAAGGCCAACTGCCATTAAGCGATGAAATTATTCAAAAAATTCATAGAATTATAAATTATACAAAAGCCAACTTTAATAAAAACGCTAAATTTTATATGCATTTAGGTTTCGTAAATAAAGAACAAGTACAAAAATTAAGTAGCCTTAAGCTTGATGGGGTTTTTGTAAATATAATTTTAGACAAATATGTTATAAAAAATATTTATAATTTAGAAAACAAAAAGCCACAAGATTTTTTAGAAAATATTAAAATTTTAAAAGCTTCAGAATTAAAAGTTAGCCCACACATAATAATTGGTTTAAAACAAGGTGATATAATTAAAGAATTTGAAGAAGTTAAAAGACTTTCTAAACTTGAAATTGACTCGCTTGTTTTTGCTGTTGCTAAAAATTTATACAAAAATCACAATTTTATTTCTGATAAAAACTTGAGTTTATTAAACGTAAAAAAAATTATTAGGCTTTATGATATTGCAAGGTCTTATTTGCCTAAAATACCTATAGCGTTAGGTTGTGCAAAACCGTCTGGATTGTTTTCAGAAAATCTTGAAATTGAACTTTTAAAAAGAGGAATTGATGTCATTTCTTTTCCCTCTGATAAAACTATAAAATATGCTATTGATAATAATTACGAGCTTAAATTTAAAGAACTTTGCTGCGCTTTTTTAAATTAAAAATAAAATTCCATAATACTGTTATGTTATCTTAACTAACTTACTGTTATCTTAACTAACTTACTATAGCTTTCTTGATTTTATTCTATTCAATATGTATATCTGATACTGATAAAATTTTGCTAAAAACATAATTCATCGAATAATTTAAAAGCATATCTAACAAATTATATCGACTTTTTGAAATAATATTTGGTTCTCCTGATATACCGCCAAGTTGAGCAGCAATTTTTTCAGCATCCTTATATGTGCCAATCTCATCAATTAGTCCAAGCTCTTTTGCTTCACTGCCAAGATAAACCCAACCTGTTGCTATTTCTCTAACCTTTTCTTCACTTAAATTCCTGCTTGAGGCCACATCAGCTATAAACTGGTTATAAATTTTATAAGTCTGTTTCTTAAACAATTCTTCCTCTTCTGCTGTTAAGGGTCTGTCAGAACTCCCTACATCTTTATATTTTCCATGTTTTATAGTTGTATATTTAATACCAAGCTTTTTATATAGTTCTTCCAAGTTTGGAATCTGCATAATAACACCAATGCTTCCAACTGACGATGTTTTATTTGCAATAATCTTATCAGCAGCACATGAAATATAATAAGCACCTGAAGCGCATATATCACCAACAGATACTACAACAGGTTTTTTTACTTTTTTAAGCTCTTCAAAAATTTCCTGTGAAGCTGCCGCACTACCTCCGCCACTGTTTACTCTAATTAAAATTGCTTTAACAGAGGGATTTTTTTCTGCTTCTTTAAATTGTTCGATCATATATTCTGGGGTTACAACAGCAGAACTAAAAATACCTGCACTAGAAGTCCCAGAAATAACTCCTTCTATTTTTATAAGATATATAGAATCTTTACCTGGAGTAAGTGAAGGTGCAGTTTTAAAAATATTACTTGCTGCGCCGCTAAAAAACCCAAAAAGAAAACAGCCTCCGCTAAGAATAAAAAAAATAAATAAGCCTAAAAATACAAATCCTACAATTTTACCTGCACTGATTTTTCTTTGACCGCTATTCTGTTTATTAATTTTTAAATTATCATCCATTATTTTCTAAAAATAAATCAATTAATTTATACCCAGGATTAATAAAAATGCCACCTTCTTTTGCACTTTCTTCATCAAATCCCTTAAAAGACATTATATCATCAAAATTTTTTAACTTAAACTTTTTCTCACTATCATATATTAAAAAAGGTACCGGTTCAGAAGTATGTGTTTTTAACTGAATAGGTGTTGGGTGGTCTGGCAAAATCATTACTCTAAAGGGCAATCTTTCTTTATTCATTTCGTTGATAATAGTTCTAATAACGTGCTGATCAATTAGCTCAATTGACTTTATTTTACATCTAAGATTACCCTGATGACTGCACTCATCGGGGGCTTCAATGTGGATATATGCAAATTCTTTACCTTCTTTTAACTTATCAACTGCAGCTTTGGCTTTTCCCTCAAAATTAGTATTAATATTTCCAGTTGCTCCGTGCACAAATACCGGCTCAAGACCTGCACAAACCCCTATGCCTCTTATTAAATCAACAGCAGAAATAACAACACCATTTATTCCAAATTTTTTACTAAAATTGTCTAAGTTTGGCTTTGTTGCCCTAGCCCATATCCATATTGAATTTGCAGGATTTTTACCTATAGAGACTCTTTTCTTATTTATAGGATGCTCCTTTAAAAGGGTAAAGCTTTCTTTCATTAAGCCAATTAAAAGCTCTGCTTCTAATTGCTCAATGTTTTCTAATTCAGGAAGATACTTTCCAATTATTTTTCCTGTTATATCATGCGGCGGTGTTAAATCTTTTAACTTTTTATTAATAAATTCATTAAATAAAACTTGCACAAAATTGTTTTTAGACTGAATGAGCTTTTTTTTATTCAAAAGATTATTGCTTGAAAAATTATTACTAGAAAAATCTTTTGCTAATGATATGTCCTTTAATACAATAACATGCCTGTAGCTAATCCCTGGGTAAAACTTAAGTTCTAAATCATTAAAAAAGCTGTCAATCTTATAACTATTTAAATTATTTGCGTTATTAAAATTATATAAATTATTTAAATTATTTAATTTTTTTAAATCTTTCAAATTATTTTTTATAGAACTAATAATAGCATTAATATCTAAATTGTCAGATAAATATTTAATAAGTATTCTTGCCTCTTCTGTAGTAATTTCACCAGCACTATAATCAATCATTTTTCTTTTTTCAAAATTATCTTCTTCAGATAATGTAACTAGATTGCACCTGTAAGTTATGTCGCTATATGATAGGTCAACTCCAATACTTAAAGCTTCAAGAGAAGACCTGCCAGTTGAATACTTTAGCGGGTCAAAACCTAAAACAGATAAATTTGCAGTATCGCTTCCAGGCGCCATACCATCAGGGATAGTTTTAATCAAGCCTACAACACCATTTTCTGCCAAATTATTAATATTTGGTTTAGCTGCTGCTTGAAGAGGAGTTTTGTCTTGTAGTTCTTTTATTTTGTAATCAGCAGCACCATCAATTAATACAATAATATATTTTTTTGTTTTTTGCTTGTTTACCATTTTAGATTTTTTTATTTTTTGCAATTTAGGCCGTTATGTTAAATTATAATATAAAATAAATAACTAAAGATATATAAAAAATAAAAATAAAAAGCTAAAAATTTAGGTATTTTAAAATTTGGTACCTACCTAAATATTTAAAACTTTTTTAACAAAGTCCTTCATTTCTGAAACTTCACATTTATTATTATGTAATATTTTTTTAGTATCAATTCCCTTTAGCGCTTTTGGAATCTCAATTCCAGTAAAGTTTGAAAGTTTTTGTAGCATATCTATCTCATTTAATTTTTTATACTTATCAAAATTTTTATCAATTGCTTTTAAAACACTTGCAGGAAATTTAAAAGGGCTTGCTGTTGAGGTAATTACTGTCTTTACTTTGTCATTAGTCATTTCCTTATATTCATTATATACATGAAAACCAACACCTGTGTGAGTGTCAATTAAATAATTATAATCATAATAAGCTTTGTTAATAGCATTTAGTGTTTGTTCCTCAGTTGCAAAACCTGCCCAGAAAGAAGCCATTTTTTCTTTCATTTCTTCATTTATTTTAAAGTAGCCTTTAGAATTTAAATCATTATAAAGATTTTTCAAGTACTCAGAATTGCAGTCAGAAATATCATAAATTAATCTCTCTAAGTTGCTTGATACTAAAATATCCATTGAAGGCGAAATAGTAAGTTTAAGTTCTCTTCTTTTATCATAAATACCAGTGTTTATAAAATCGTATAAAACATTGTTCTCATTAGAAGCACAAATAAGCCTCTGTACTGGCAAGCCCATTTTTTTTGCATAATATGCTGCAAGAATATTTCCAAAATTGCCAGTTGGAACTAGTATATTTATTTCCTGGCCAATCTCAATTTCTTTGCAGCTAACTAGCTTTAAATATGCATAGATATAATAAACAACTTGAGGCAGCAGTCTCCCTATATTAATTGAATTTGCAGAAGAAAATATATAATTTTTTTCTTCTAATAATTTATTTAGCTGACTATCATTAAAAATTTCTTTAACTCCAGTCTGAGCATCATCAAAGTTTCCTTCAATTGCACAAACAAAAGTGTTATTTCCTTCTTGAGTTATCATTTGTCTTTCTTGAATTAGGCTAACCCCATTATTAGGGTAAAAAACAATAATTTTTGTTCCTTCAACATTTGAAAAACTTTCAAGTGCAGCTTTCCCTGTATCTCCACTTGTTGCTGTTAAAATTACTATTTCTTTTTTTAAGCTTGTTTTATTTGTAGCCTTAATTAATAAATAAGGAAGAATGGAAAGAGCCATATCTTTAAATGCTGCAGTAGCACCATGAAAGAGTTCTAAAAAAAACACGTCACCGACTTTTTTAAGAGGCGCAATTTCTGGTGTATCAAACTTTTCATCATATGCCTTTTCAACACAAAAGTTAATCTCATCATTGGCATAATCAGACAAAAATGCAGATAAAATAAACTTTGCAAGTTCTTTATAATTCAACTCTAAAAGTTTATTAAGCGTTAAAAAATTAATTGACGGAAAACTGCTGGGAACATATAACCCACCATCCTTTGCTATTCCGCTTATTATAGCTTGGGAAGAGGAAACATGATCAACTGATCCTCTTGTACTTTTGTAAAAAAGCTCTTGTGAATTATTATACTCTTGTAAATTGTCATTACCCCTACCATTATTCTTGCTATTATTACTGTTACCATTACTATTAACATTGATATTAATATTATTATTTGCATTAATAATATCATCATTATTTTTATTGTTGTTGCTATTGTTATAGTTATTTTCTTTCATTATTATATGTTTAAAGATTATAGTTATAATATAAAATAGTTATATATAAAATAGTTATAAAAACCAAATGTTTTTAAAAATTAAGCAATTTAAATTTAAATTCATTAAATTCAAATTAAATTTAAATTTAATACACTTAAATTCGAGTTTTAATTAATTTCAATTAATAGGTTAATAGTTCATATCTTCAACTCTAATAATGTTTAATATTTTCTTTACAACATCTAAATTTTCTATTTCTTTTACTGAATCATAAAGATTTTTATTTAAAGTATTGTGTGTAACAAAAATTAATCTTGCAACGCCTTTTATTTCTATCTGTTTTTGTATCATTGATTGTATTGATACATTAAATTTGCCAAAAACTGAAGCTATTTTTGCAAGAACACCAGCTTTGTCAACTACATCCATTAATATATAAAATTTATTTATAGTTTCTAAAAAAGGCATGATTTTTTTATTTTCAAAACAAGTACAACCAAATATTATTTTTTTATTTTGTCTATTGTAATTTCTTGCAATGCTAATTATGTCTCCAACAACAGAACTTGCTGTTGGTTTATCTCCAGCCCCTAAGCCAAAACTCATTACTTCACCAACATAATTTCCATATAAATAGATTGCATTAAATGTTCCTTTTATAGATGACAATATATGAGTTTTAGGGATTAAGGCAGGGTGAACCCTGACATTTATTTGTTTAAATTTTTCAGTGCCTTCAACCTCATGTTCACTTCCAATTGCCAGCAATTTTATCTCATAGCCCAGCTCATCTGCATAAACAATATCAGAAATAGATATCTTTTGAATTCCTTCTCTATAAACATCATTAAATTGAACCCTGCTGTTAAAAGCAATTGATGCAAGAATTGCCAGTTTATTTGCTGCATCTTTGCCTTCTATATCAGATGAGGGATTTGCTTCTGCATAACCAAGTTTTTGCGCCATTGCTAATGCTTCTTCAAAGCTTAAATTACCGTCTTTCATTTTAGTTAGTATGAAGTTTGTGGTTCCATTTACAATTCCAACAATTTTTGAAATATTATTAGAAGCCAATGAAGATTTTAAAGGGCCAATTATTGGTATACCGCCACCTACGCTTGCTTCAAATAAAATATCTACATTATTCTTTTCAGCTTCAGAAAATATTTGTGCTCCCCTGTTTGCAATTAAATCTTTATTTGCAGTAACAACATATTTTCCTTTTTTTAATGAAGCAATTATATAATCAAATGCAGGCTCAATTCCTCCAATAAGTTCAACAACAATGTCAATCTCATCATCATTTATAACTTTATATGCATCATCAGTAAAAGTAACACCGCTGTTTTTAAACTGTGAAATAAAATCTGACTTTAAACTTAAATTTTTTTCTGCAATAGTTTTAAGATTTAACTGCTTTCCAACCTTTTTAAAAATATAATCCCTTTGATGTTGAAGTAACCTGCACACCTCAGAGCCTATATAACCAAGACCAATCAAACCAATATTTATTTTATTTGTTGAATTTATTTTGTTTAATTTATTTATTTCATTCATTTTTATTTCCATTAATAGACATTTTTCTCATCAAAAAGGCTATCATGCTTGCAAAATTCATACTCATAAAGTTTTTTATCTTTTGATACTAAATCTTCATAAGACTGTCTTTCTACCCAAAGCCAGCATTTTCCATTTTCTACTGCAACTACAGCATTTTTTGGCTGACCGTTATAATTGCTTGACATTGAATAGCAGTAAGCACCAGTAGACCCAACTAGTATTAAATCACCTTTTTTTACTTCAGGCAATAAAATATCTTCAATAATTACATCACCGCTTTCACAATGTTTTCCAACAATTGAGTAGTTAATTAGGCTACCCTCTTCTTTATTATTTTTATCACTATTTTTTTCGCTATTGTTATTGTAATTTTTATTATTATTTTTATTATTATCTTTTATTTCATAACCTTCATTAACTATTACATCTCCATCTCTAATTGAGTCAATATAGTAGCTGCGGTTTGCAATCCAAGCCTCGTATTTTGCCTGATAAAGAACTGGTCTTATATTATCTGAAATTCCTCCATCTATTGCGATATAGTTTTTTAATTGAGGAATGTATTTAATATTGCCAACTTCATACAAAGTCACGCCGGCATTTCCTATAATTGATCTGCCTGGTTCTAAATAAACTTTATTTATACTCACTTTATGTTTTTCACTATATTTTTTAATAGCTTTATATACAACTTCAGAAAGCTGTTTTATAGTAGCTGGTTTGTCTTCAGAGGTATACTTTATACCAAGTCCTCCACCTATATTTATCTTATCTATTGTTATTTTTTCTTTATTATTAATTTCACTAATAAAACTTATCATTGTATCTATTAGCTTATCATAAACTTCAATATTAAAAATTTGAGAACCTATATGAGCATGTATTCCAATAAGTTCTATATTTTCAAAACTTAAAGCTTTATTTACAGCCTCATGCGCATATCCTCCATATAACCCAAACCCAAACTTAGATTCAATTGCGCCAGTTTGTATATATTTATGTGTGTGGGCTTTTATGCCTGGAGTAATTCGCAACATAATCTTCTGCTTTATATTTCTTTGATAGGCAAGCTGATTTAATGTTTCAAGCTCATCAAAATTATCCACTATAAAGGTTCCCACTTTATAATCTAATGCAAACTTAATTTCATCTTCTGATTTATTATTGCCATGAAAATATATTTTTTCTGGTTCAAATCCACTCCTTAAAGCTATAAAAAGCTCTCCACCAGTAGATACATCAATAGACAAGCCTAGTTGTTTTATAAGCTGACACATAGCAACTGTGCAGAAAGCTTTCGACGCGTAAATTATCTCTGATTGAATATCGCCATAGTTAAAAGATTCCAGATATTCATTACATTGCTTTTTGATTGTTTCAATGTCAATGATATAAAGAGGTGTTTTAAAAACATTTCTTAGCTCAGTTAATTTACAACCCCCAATTTCAATAACATCATCGTTTGTTTTCTTTGCTGTTATTGGTAACAACATATTTTACTTTTTTCTCCTTTACTACTATGACAAATTATGAAAATAACTTATTTATGCATATATGTTTATATTATACTATTTTTGATTTACGCACTATGATACTACTAATAATATTTTACATTTTTATTGGAGTACTTACACCTAAAATTTTCATTGCGTTTGCCAGCACTACTCTAACTGTTAAAATTAAAATTAATCTATCTATATTTAACTTTTGTTGGTCAATTATTCTATTATGCTTATAAAAATAATGAAATTTATTTGCTAGCTTATATAAATATTGGTTTACTAAATAAGGAGCGTCATTTAAACACGCATCAAGCAGTGTATCTGGGTAAAAAATTAAAAATTTTGCTAAGTCAACTTCATCATCATTTTTTAGATTTAATTCATCATAGTTAAAATTATCTAATATTTTTTTTGAAATACGCTCTAAAAAATCTAAATTATTTAGGAAATCTGAATTATTCAAATCCTTTCCTAGTTCAGATTCTAATAAATTGCTAAATTCAATTCTGTTTTTATCATAAACAAGTTTTGAATCTAAATAAAGCTCTAACATTTTATTAAAAACGTTTGCTATTCTCGCATGTGCATATTGGACATAATAAACAGGGTTAGTATTGGACTTTTTCTTAGCAAGTGCAATATCAAAATCCATTGGTGTATCAAAAGAATTCAAACTAAAGAAATATCTTATTGCGTCCCTGCCAACATCATCAATTAAATCTTTTAGACTAAAAATTTTACCCTTTCTTTTTGACATTTTTACTGCTTTACCTTTTTTTACAAGCCTAACTAATTGGCCTATAATAATTTTTATCTTTTCATCATCAAAATTAAAAGCTTTGCCAATTGCATGTATTCTTTTAACATAGCCATGATGGTCTGCCCCAAGTATGTAAATAAGTTTATCAAAACCGCGAGATTTTTTATTTAATAGATACATTATGTCGGAAGCAAAATAAGTGGGCTCTCCACCACTTCTTACAATTACTCTATCCTTATCATCTCCATATTCTGAAGTCTTAAACCACAATGCACCATCTTTTTCATAAACTAAATTTTTATCATCAAGCTCTTTTAAAATTTTATCAAAATTTAAATTTTTATATAAACTACTTTCTTTAAACCATTTATCAAAACTAACACCCATAGATAAAAGCGTACTAGAAATTCTATCAATCATTATATCAATAGCTAGCTGCTGAAATTTCTCTATACTATCTAAGTTAATATGAGGCTCAATATCAGAATTACTATCTAAATTATTACCTGAACTATTATCTTGTTTAATACCAGCATTAATATCAGAGTTAATATTAGAATTTTTATTTAATTTAATATCTTGCTTAATTTTAGATTCAATGTCAGATTTAACAACTGATTTAACAGCAGATTTAACGCTATGCTTAATATAAAACTTAATATCATTTAAAAATTTATCATTGTATTTACTAATGATTTCCTGAACAACACTCTGAACTAAATTTTTTGGATACCCTTCTTTTGGATAAGTATATTTTATATTAAAAGCTTTTAAGTATAAGCTAATTACACACTCAGTAAATATTTTAATCTGTGTTCCGTAATCATTTACATAATATTCTCGCCAAACATTAAATCCATTTGCTTCATAAATATTGCAAAGACTATCACCAAGAGCAGCCCATCTGCCATGACCTATATGTAAATCACCAGTTGGATTTGCACTAACAAATTCTATCTGTATTTTTATGTCTTGTCCCTGATTTGTTTGACCATATTTTTCTTTTTTTAAGGCTATAATTTTTAACTGCTCAATTAAAAATTTTTTGTTTATAAAAAAATTTATAAAGCCTGGTGCTGCTATTGAAACTTTTTCAGCTTCATCCCACTTACTAATAATAATTTCAACTAAAAGTTCAGCAGCCTTTAATGGACTTATTGACATGAGACCAGCTAAAATAAAAGCAGCATTTGTTGCTAGATCGCCAAGCTGCTTATTTTTCGGGAAATTAATGGAAAGATTTTTAAAATTATTATCATTGAAATCAATATTCAATAATAATTTTTCTTTTATTTCTTTAATAAGCTTGTGCTTTAAGTTTTCAATTATAGGATATGTCTGCTCCATCTATTTTTTTCTTTTCTTAAGTATAATTTAAGATAATTTAATAAATTTAAAATAACCAAGTCATTAAGATTATAACCAAGTCATTAAAATTAAAAAGATAATACTAACATAAAAACATTAAAACTCTTAAAAAATTATTAATATTTTGGAGCCGACGACCGGACTTGAACCGGTAACCTGCTCATTACGAATGAGCTGCTCTACCAATTGAGCTACATCGGCAATTTAATAATATTAGGTTTCATCTTTAGGTTTTATCTTTAGGTTTCATCTTTTTGATTTAATTCATTCTCAGTTGTTGTTTGGCCTATCTCATTTTTTTGCACCATATCAGACTTTAGCTGAATAACTTCATTTGTAACTTCAACTTCAGAAAGAGGTATAAGCAGTTTATTTTCACTTTCAAATTCAACAATAATTGATTTTTTTAAAGGATCGTATCCTGCAACTGCACCTTTCCCAAACTTTGTTTTAACAACAGTTCCTCTTTCAGGAGCTATATCCATAAATTCTTTATATGAATCATACTCATATTTTAAACAGCACATCAATCTACCACAAATTCCTGAAATTTTTAATGGATTTAAAGGAAGATTTTGATCTTTTGCCATCTTAATCGATATAGATTCAAAATCTGTAAGAAAGCTCTTGCAGCATAAATCCATTCCGCATGGTCCCAAACCACCAACAATTTTTGCTTCGTCTCTTACACCTATTTGCCTTAACTCAATTCTAATTTTAAAATAAGCCGCAAGTTCTTTAACTATTTCGCGAAAATCAACTCTTTTTTCAGCAGTAAAATAAAAAATCATTTTACTTTTATCAAAAAACACATGAACATCAACCAGCTTCATGGACAAACCATATTTTTTTGCAAGCTCATTAAATTTTTTAAAACCTTCCTCCTCTTTTAATTTATTAAGTTCAAGAATTGAAAGGTCATACTCAGTTGCTTTCCTTATAATTTTTGAAATATTAGTAAAAGCACTTATATCCTCTTCAGGCTCAGCCTGAATAGATACGACCTCCCCTATCTCTGTAATATTGTCAATTCTACAAATAACTTTATCACCAATATCAAGCTCTATACCAGCAGGATCAAAATATTTTATATTTCCGCTTTTTCTAAAAACAACTCCAACTAAATAAGCCATTTAAAACACCTCAATTTTTTAAATTTCAAACTGTTTAATAAATTTATTCAACCAAACTATTTAATCACTATTTAATCACTATTTTTTTATGTAGTGTCCAATTTAATTGTTTAATCTAATGTTTAGTCAACTCTTTAGTTAACTATTTAAAATTACTTAAAGTGCTATTATTATTTTTTAGTAATTTTTTAGTAATTTTTTAGCAATTTAACTTTCCAATTGATAAAAAAATATTATCCATCAATAGTTCACTATTGGCAAAATATTTTAAGCTAATCCTTGCTTTTTCAATATAAGAAATAACATCAAGAACATCCTTTAATTTTACAGCTGATAAGTTGTTAATAATAAAATCATAATTTTGCTTATAATTTAAAAAAATTTTATCTAAACCTAACCTTGCTGTTATTATATCTTCAAGCCAAGCAGTTATTATATCAAAAACTATATTTAAACCAATATTTATATTTTTTTGAGCTTCTTTTTTATTTTTTTCTAATAGCTCCTTTTCAATTTTCTTTATCTCTTGATTTGTCAAACCTATATTTTTATAATTCTCTAGTATTTCTTTATTTTTTACTGAATTATCAATTTTACTTAGTAAATTCTTTTGAAAATCACTAATTTTTAAAGTTAAATCAAGAGCTAATTTCACAAATCTAGCATCTTCATAGCTCTGTTTTTCTACTGGTAATTTATCATTATTATCATTAGGCTTTCTGTTTATATCTTTATTTTCAATGTCTTCATTTTCAATATCATTAGAAATTATTTTTCTTAAACCAGAATCTATGATATCTGTTATAATTTTTATATCCTCATTTAAGCTTATATTATATCCAGAATTAAAACTTAAATTATAATTATTTAAACCATAATTGTAACTGCTATCCTTTAAGATAAAATCCCATTCAAAAACTATACAGCGGGAAACTATTGTACCAATTACATTTTGCAGGTTTTCTGTAAGTAAAATAAATATCGTCTTACTATCCTGTGGTTCTTCCAAAGTTTTTAAAAACTTATTTGCAGCAACCTTATTTAGCAGGTCAGCTTCTTTTATAATACAAACTTTATAACTGCCTAGCCTTGAACTCAACCCAACAAAATTCTGGATTTCGCTTATTGATTGCGTAAGTATCATATTATTTGAGCCAGTTGGTTCGATAACTAGTAAGCTGTCATATACTTGTTTTAATATATTTCTACAAATATTACAAATACCACAACCTTTTTTAAAGCAGTTAATTGATGCAGCAAAATTTAAAGCAATCTGCATTAAACAATTGATATTTGACCCTGCAAAAAGATATGCATGAGAAATATTTCCGCTGTCAATACTTTGCTTTAAAATTTTTAAATTTGATAAATTTCTGTTTGTTTCTCTTAAAAAATTTAATGATTCAAGCAACATAGTTGTAATTTATTTTCTTAATTTATCTTCATTTAAGTATCTAAATATTTAAATATTAAATAATTTTCTTCTTTTTTAGAATTAGCAAAGTCATACTTTTAACATAATTAGAAATACTGTCTATATCCATCCCTGCATCAATAACTTTAATTCTTTTACTAAATTTTTTTGCAAGCCAAAGATACCCATCTTGTATTTTTTGTTTAAAATCATTTTCTTCAAACTCTATCCTGTCACGTATCTTATCTGCTATGCTGTCTATTCTTTTTTCACTTTCATTTACATTAATTGAAAGTAAAAAAGTTATGTCAGGGACCAATTTTTTTGTTGCCCAAAGACTCATCTTATAAATATCTTTTACTGCAAGCCCTCTAGCAATTCCCTGGTAAACAATTGTTGAATCAAAAAAACGGTCACAAATAACAACTTTTTTTTGTTCTAATGCAGGCATTATTACTTTTTCAACAAGCTCTGCTCTAGACGCCAAAAATAAAAAACACTCTGCAAGTGAAGATATGCCTTTAAATTCAGGATTTAATAAAATTTCCCTAAGACTTTCTCCTAATTTTGTTCCCCCGGGTTCTCTTGTTAAAACTGTTTCAACTCCTAAATTAATTAGATATTTATTTAAAAGCTCTATCTGGGTAGTTTTTCCAGAACCATCAATTCCTTCAAAAGTAATAAAAACACCTTTAATTTTTTTACTAACATTAAAACTATTAAAATTTCTATTATTCATAATTTTTATCCTTAAAATTAACCAAACTATTTAAAATTCTAACTTTTAAATTTATATTTTAACATGTTTATATATTTGTTAAAATTATCATAAAATAAATAAAAATATTATGAATAAAGAAAAAATAAAAAAAATTTTTAAAACTTTATCTTTTAACCTATTTTTCAAATCAATAAGTTTTTTACTGCTGAATTTAGTTTTGTTTTTATTTTTGTCTCTTATTTTAATATTAACATTAACTTCATGCGACCCAACAACACTTGATATTTATACAAAAATTAACTCAAATTCTTCAGGAACTAGAACAATAGATATTGCAGTAAAAACAAAATATCTTCAAAAAGGTGAAATCACTCTTTCAAAAAGTGAATCAATATATGATAAAATACTTTCAATTCTTCCGAAAAGTAAGATTGAAACTTTTGAGCAAGAACAGTATACCCATTTTAAATCAACAGTTGATTTTGATGATATAAATTTCTTGCCACATGTTTCAATAGATAATTTTTCTGAAACACCACCTGAAAGATTTTATGCAAAAATGGAAATAGAAGACCATTTTTTTTATAGTTATTATTATTTTTATGATTATGTTGATATGAAAATAGATGATTCGCTTGTCAAATCACAATCACCAAATGGAGACTTTGCAAGACTTGCGAGCTTTTTTGGAAGCGATGAAGGTCTTTTAAAAATAACATACCAAGTTAAATTTCCAGTAAAAATTATTAAGTCTAACTCTGACTTAATTGGTGATAATAATATTGCAATCTGGAATTTGAAATTTGGTCAAACAAAAAATATTTACATTGAAGGAAAAAGAATAAAATACTTAACATATATTTTATTAGTTGTTCTTGGTCTTATTGGAGCCTTTATAATTTTTTTAATTGTGGTTCTTTCAATAAGTAGAAGAAGAAAAAGAATAATTAAAAAAGATAGGCCTCGTTATTTATATGACAGTTATTTTAAAAAAGATGATTATTTTAGATAATTTTCTTAGTTTAGATAGTTTTAACAACTGGATAAAATTAAATACACCTTTAACACTAAGTAAATTAAAGGAGTTAAAAGCAGGTGACGCTGTTTTATTATCAGGAAAAATTTTGAGTGCAAGAGATGCTGCACATAAAAAAATTGTTTCTGTTCTAGAAAATAAGAATAAAAATTTGGAAAACAACAGCTCAAATAAAGATTTAAAGCAAAAACTACCAATTAAAAAACTACCAGTTAATCTAAAAAATCAAGTAATTTTTTACATGGGTCCTTCTCCTACTCCACCTGGTAAAAATAGCGGAAGCATTGGACCAACAACGTCTTCAAGAATGGATATTTTTACTGAACCTATATTAAAAGCAGGAGCAGCCGCAACTATAGGCAAAGGTAAAAGAAGCCAAGAAACAAAGGAGTTGTTTTTAAAATATAAAGCTGTTTATTTTATTGCGCCAGGCGGAGTTGCAGCTTTACTTGCAAAAAAAGTTAAACAAATAAAGCCAATAGCTTATCAAGAACTTGGACCTGAAGCTATTTACTGTATTGAAGTTGAAAATTTGCCAGTATTTGTTGCTTACGATATTTATGGAGGAGATATTTTTATTAAATGACTGCTTCTGCTCTTCTAGTTGAATGACATCCAAAAAATACAGCAAAAGGCATTGTAGCCATATGACAAGGTAAAAACTCAATATTACATGCAAGCGCAGTTGTTTTACCTCCTAATCCCTGAGGTCCAATACCAGTTTTGTTAACTGCAGAAAGTATTTTATTTTCTAAATTAAAGTATCTTTCATCAGAATTTCTTATATTTAAATTTCTAAAAACTGCCTTTTTTGCAAGGTTTACAACAAGAGAAGCACTTCCACCAATTCCAATCCCTATAATTATAGGTGGACATGCTTTTGTTGCATTTTCTTTTACAAGCGCCACAACAATATCTACTATATCTTCCTGGGGTGTAAAAGGGTTAAGCATATAAAGCCAGGAACAATTTTCACTTCCGCCACCTTTTAAATTTACCTCAATTTTTAATCCTTCAGAATTTTTATACTCATAATTTATTATTGCAGGCAAGTTAGTTTCCGTATTTTTTCTATCATATAAAGGATCTGTTACAATTGACTTTCTTAAATAATAATCTTTATAAACTTCAAAAACTGCTTCATTTAATAATTTATCTAAGTTTGAAAAATCACTTGAAGATAAATCATTAATTATACATATATCTTGCCCAAACCCAACATTTATGTACACATTTCCACAATCCTGGCATAAAGGCAGCTTCTCTTTTTCTGCAATCGCTGCATTCTTTAATATCATCTCAAGAATTATTTTAGCTCTTTGATCTACTTCTTCTTTAAGAGCTGAATTAACAGCAAAAATTATGTCATCAGGCAAGGTAAAATTTGCTTTAATCAGCAGTTGCTTTGTCTTCTTTTTTATTTCTGAAGTTTTTATTTTTCTCATTTTTTCCAGGACATTCGCTATTAATACACAAATCCCAAGGTTTTCTTCCTTTAACAATTACCTTAACTATTGGATAACCACAATGCTTGCATAATTCTTTTGCAGGAATAATCATTCCTTTTTGCGGTAAAGAAAATGTTTGAGTGCATTGAGGGTAATTGCTGCAACCTATAAATCTTTTTTTTGTCTTTCTAGAAACTCTGATCATTAAATTACCGTTGCAATTTTTATCTACACATGAACCAATGATTGTATCTTCTTTAATTGCTTTTTTTATTTCCTGTGATATTTCTGCTTTACCATTTTCTAATTTTACCATTACCTCTTTTAACATCCTTCTTGATTTTTCAACAACTTCCTCTTTAGTTTTTTCACCTTTAGCAATATTGTCCATATCAATTTCAAGCTCTGAAGTCATCTCAGGTGTTGATATCCTTTCTGCATGTTTTTGAAGAATCTTAACAACAGCAATTGCCTTTTCAGATGGGACTAAAGGGTTGCCTCTAATATAACCCCTGCTAATTAAATTTTGTATAATTGTATGCCTTGTGGCTTTTGTCCCAAGCCCAAGTTCCTCCATCTTTTCAACAAGCTTGCCTTGAGTAAAGCGTGGAGGAGGTTTAGTTTGACTTTCATTAAGCATTCTGTCTATGATTTCAAGGATTTCGCCAACCTTTACTTCAGGTAAAATAATATCTTCATGTTTATAATAAGGATAATGCTCTATCCATCCAGCCTTAATAACATAAGAGCCACTTGCAGTAAATATTTCGCCTTCAACATCTAACTTTATTGTTATGCTTTTCATTTCGGCAGGTGGAAGCAATGTACACAAAAATCTCCTACACACCAGCTCATAAAGCTTGTACTCATCTTCACTTAACTTATCTGGCTCAGCTGCAGAAGTGGGGTAAATTGGTGGGTGGTCTGTAGTTTTTTTCTTCCCCTTTGTAGGAATAATTTTCTCTTGTGCCAAAACATCTTTAACAGCATTCTTAAAATCAGATACTCCACTTAACATTGAAGCAACTTTAGCCAAATCTATTGAATTTGGATAAACTGTGTTATCTGTCCTTGGATAGCTTATATAACCATTCATATAAAGATTTTCTGCAGTGCTTATTGTTTTAGCAGCAGAAAAACCAATTGAATTAGCTGCTACAATTAAACCTGTTGTATTAAATGGTATTGGGGGTGAAATACTTTTAATTTTTTCAGAAATATCAATTATCTGGGCATTATTTGTACTTCCTATTTTTTTAAAAACTTTTTCTGCTTCTTCTTTTTTCAGAAATTTCTTTTTATAATGCGTTGCCTCAAATATCTCATCTTTAGAAGTCTTCAATTTTATATTTATTACCCAAAAAGGAGTAGGTATAAAATTTTTAATTTCAAGCTCTCGTTCCACAATTAAGGTTAAAGTTGGAGATTGTACTCTCCCAACAGAAAGAAATTTATCTTTAACCTGATAAGATGCTAAAGAGATAAACCTAGTTAAAACTGCACCCCAAATTAAATCAATGTCCTGCCTTGCTCTTCCAGCAAATGCCAAATTTACATCTATCTTATCAGGATGCATGAAAGCATTATTAATGTCTGTTTCTGTAATTGCAGAAAATCGAGCTCTTTTAACATTAGCTACCTTATTTATCTGTTCTATTACTTTCCAAGCATCATAACCAATAAGCTCACCTTCACGGTCATAGTCTGTTGCAATAATTACTTGGTCAATTTTTTCTGCAATCTTTTTTAAAGCCTGGATTATTTTTTTATGAATTGGCACCTTATCTATTGGAGCATAGATTAACTCAACTGGATCAATCTTAAACCAATTGGCATATTGCTCAGGAAAATCTACTTTTAATATATGGCCTTGAAGCCCTATTACTGCACAATCATCACCATTAAATTTTATATACCACAAAGGAACACCATATATTTTTTCTTCAGTTATTCCGTTACCTGAGAGTATTTTTGCAATTCTTTTAGCTGCTATTTCTTTTTCACTAATAACAAGTTTCAAGAAATCCTCCTGCAATTTAATCTGATAAATTAAGTCTGATAAATTTAATTTGCTAAATTAAGTCTGCTAAATTAAGTCTTGCTAAATTTAATTATAAGTTCATTTAATTTATTTAAAAAACTTCTAATTTACGTCTTCTAATTTATTTAAAATTATAAAAATTATATTATTAATTTTGGTAATGCCATTTATACCATATTTATAAAAAAAATTGTCGTAAATAACTTGTTTCAATATTTACATTATTTTTATATAATTTAATGGCAAGCTAAAGTGAATACTATTAAAAAGAAATAAAAAAAGCAATATTTAAATTTAGTCAGGTTTTTTCTGTTTTAAAATAATTAAAAAAGCGAGCATATAGTGAATAAAAATATAAATATAATCGATAGAATTTTAAAGCTAAAACTGGAAAAGAATGCTGTAATACTTGCTCATAACTACCAAATAGATGAAGTTCAGGATATCGCAGATTTTGTTGGAGATTCATTACAGCTTAGTATTGAAGCATCAAAAACAAAAGCTGATTTAATAGTATTTTGTGGAGTTCATTTCATGGCTGAGACAGCAAAAATAATATCTCCACAAAAGAAGGTTTTAATCCCGGATGCCAACGCAGGCTGTCCTATGGCTGAAATGATTACTGCAAACGACTTGACTGATTTAAGAAAGCAATATCCTGATGCTGTTGTTGTATGTTATGTAAATTCTACTGCTGAAGTTAAAGCATTAAGTGATATATGCTGTACTTCATCAAATGCAGTAAAAGTGGTTAACTCTATCCTCGCTGAAAAACAAATAATTTTTATTCCTGATAAGTACTTAGGAAGTTACGTACAGTCTCAAACAGGCAGAAAAATGATTCTCTGGAATGGTTATTGTCCTACACATGTAATGATAAATGTTAAAAGTATTATAGAGCTTAAAAAATTGCATCTTGATGCTGAAGTTCTTGTTCATCCTGAATGTAGACCTGATGTAATTGAAATCTCTGATAAAGTTTTATCAACAGGACAAATGCTTTCATATGTTAAAAGTTCAAATAAAAAAGAATTTATAATAGGAACTGAAATTGGGATAATACATAGATTAAAAAAAGAAAATCCAGAAAAAATATTTTATCCTGCACTAAAAAATGTTATATGTCCAAATATGAAATTAATTAATGTTGAAAAAATACTATGGGCTTTAGAAGAAGAAAAAGATGAAATTACCTTAACTCAAGAAATAATTCAAAAGGCAAGGTCTTCAATTGAAAAAATGCTTGCACTAAGTTAAACATGTTTTTAAGATACTTAATTAACCCTAAAAACGCAACCAAAATTTATGATTGGTGTGATTGCATAATTATCGGAAGCGGAATTGCAGGGCTTTCTACTGCAATTAGAATCTCAAAACAATTTAACGTAAAAGTACTTACAAAAAGTAACCTTTCTGAATCAACAACATGGTATGCCCAAGGTGGAATTGCAGCAGCTATAAAAAAGCCTGATTGGTGGAAAGTCCATTACGATGACACTATAGAAGCTGGACAAGGATTATGTGACAGCAAAGCTGTAAAAAAACTAGTAAGAAATGCGCCAAAGATGATTGAAGATTTAATTGAATTTGGCATAAATTTTGATATATCTGGAGGAGAAATCAGTTTAACAACAGAAGGAGGACATTCTCATCCAAGAGTTCTGCATGCTGGAGGAGACGCTACAGGTGAAGAAGTTGAAAAAAAACTTGTTAAATTCTCCAAAAACTTTACAAGTATTCAATTTTTTCCAGAATATTTAGTTATAGATATATTAACATTTAATAGTAAGGTCATTGGACTAATAGCGCTTAATCTTAAAAAAAATATTTTGGAAATTCACCCAGCTTCAAACATTGTAATAGCAAGCGGCGGCATAGGGCAAATTTACGAAGTTTCAACAAATCCGCCAATTTCCACAGGAGATGGAATTGCAATGGCTTTTAGAGCTGGCGCTTCAATTAAAGACATAGAGTTTATTCAATTTCACCCAACTGTTTTTAAAACAAAAGACGGGCATTTATTTTTAATCACAGAGGCTTTGCGGGGTGAAGGTGCATATTTAAGAGATAAAAATGGCAAAAGATTTATGTTGGGAAAACATCCTAAAGCTGAACTAGCACCTCGAGATGTAGTTGTTAGAGAAATGGTAAAAGTTATGAATGAGCAAAACATTGATTATGTTTTTTTAGACGCAACCCATATTCCCGAAAAAAAATTAAAGATTAGGTTTCCAAATATAATATTAAAGCTTAAAGAAAATGGACTAAATTTATTTACTGATTTAATAAAAATTTTTCCAGCAGCCCATTACTTAAATGGAGGTATTAAAACTGACTTAAAAGGAAAAACAGACATAGTTGGACTATATGCTTGTGGTGAAACAGCTGCTACTGGCGCACACGGAGCTAACAGGCTTGCAAGTAATTCATTAATTGAAGGACTGGTATATGGATGGGAAATTTCAAAAGATATAATAAATAAATGCAGTAAAAAAAGTTCTCAAAGCGCTCAAAACTCAAAAAAATTCAACCGTTATTTTAAAAAGCTTCTTGAAGATATCCCAACCACCAGCATATTAACTGATAATAAATCAAGTTTAAATTTAGATTTTATTGAGAATCTAGACGAACAAATAAGTGAATTTAAAAAAATTATGAGTAAAAATGTAGGAATTTTAAGAGACAAGAATAGTCTTGATTTAGCAGAAAAATATATAATAAAAAAGTTAAAAGAAATTAATTACAATATAAGTCATTACAATATAAGTAAAATAAATGATATAAAGAAGAATGATAAAATAAAAAGTATAGATAATATAAATATAAATAATATAGATATAGAAGATAATATAGATGATAATATAAAAGGTAAAAATACAGATATTCTTAGAATATTAAATAAAAATAATAAAAATAACAGCATTCTAAAAAATCTATTAGAGTTTATAAATATGCTTACAGTAGGATATTTAATTACTAAGGCTGCAAAAACAAGAACAGAAAGCAGAGGAACTCATCTTCGAAATGATTTTCCAAATAGAGATGATAAAAACTGGAAAAAACATATAATTTTAAAAAATGACTTAGTAATGTATGAATCTGTAACTTGATGTAAAACTAATAAAAAATACTTACAAAACACTTATAAATACTTACATGGATTTAAATTATAGAACAAATTATAAGTTAATAAAAAATGAAATAATTCAGTTAATTAGAAATGCAATCGATGAAGATTTGCAAGGCTATGGTGATATTACATCAAAATACATTATTCCTGACAGCAGTATATCAAGCGCTTATATAATCTGTAAAGAAAAAGAAGGCGCAGTTTTATGTGGAATAGACATTGTAAAATACGTGTTAGAGGAAATTAATTTATCCATTTCTTTTAACAAAAATAAAAATGACGGAGATTTTTTAAAATATAAAGAAATGGTGTGCAATATTTCTGGACCAACTAAAGATTTGCTTGCTGCCGAAAGAACATGTTTAAATTTTCTACAGCATTTAAGTGGAATTGCAACAATAACATCTAAATTC
>Ga0185342_1000351_pt1 | contig 24145 bp, 15 predicted proteins | sample ConPoolayeEmetaG_FD_128045 | JGI IMG/M metagenome (GOLD analysis project Ga0185342, IMG submission 128045) | Hot spring microbial mat communities from California, USA to study Microbial Dark Matter (Phase II) - Cone Pool mat layer E metaG... ... | reverse complement strand
GTTTTAAATATATATAAATTTTCTTTTTTTGATACCACATAACCCTGAAAACTGAAAACATCATTGCCAGAAGAGATATCTGTCCTTCCTGAGATGCTGTAAAAAAGCCCTGCCAAAGAAAGAATAAGACAGCAGAAAGCTGAAGTGTATTTTCTTTTAAAAATGAAAAAGACAAAAGGAATTGAGATACAGAAAAGTGATAAAAAGGGGAAATATATAAAAACTGATCCAGTTAAAATTCCCAGAACCGCTGATAGTATAAATGGCATTAGAGACTTAGAATATTATTTGCAATCTGCTCAAGTTCTCCTGCAATTTTTTTTACTTTCTCAGGATTTTCATCCTCTACCATTATTCTTATTTTTGGCTCTGTGCCTGAAGCTCTTATAAGTATTCTTCCTTTCATTTTCCTTTCAAGGGAAGATGCTTTCCTGCTTATTTTTTCAATTCTACTGCCTATTTCTTTTTTTGATAAACTTTCTGGAATTTTTACGTTTTTAAGAATCTGAGGGTATCTCTTTATATCTTTTGTAAGCTCGCTCAATGCTTTTTCATTTTTTTTCATGATGTAAGCGATCTGAACAGAAGTAATTGCACCATCTCCTGTATTAGTATAATCAAGGCATACTATATGCCCGGACTGTTCTCCTCCGAGATTGTACCCACCCCTGAGCATTTCTTCAACAACATACTTATCTCCAACCTTTGTTCTTATTAGTTTTATTCCATTTTCATTCATGTATTTTTCAACTCCCATATTTGTCATCACTGTTGCGACAACCGTGTTTTTCTTCAATTTCTTTTCCTTCTTTAGCTCATTAGCCCATACACAGAGGATAAAATCACCGTCAACAATGTTTCCCTTTTCATCAATAAGAATTGTTCTGTCAGCATCTCCATCATGAGCGATTCCAAGATGTGAGCCTGTTTCTTTAACTCTATTTATCAACTTTTCAGGATATAAAGCCCCACAATCTCTGTTTATGTTTAGCCCATCAGGTGTATCATTTATCGTTATAACCTGAGCACCGAGTTCCCTGAAAAGCACAGGGGTTATTTTATAAGCTGAGCCATTTGCAGGGTCTACAACCACCTTCAAGCCTTCAAGACTGGCATCTCTTGGCAGTGTTGATTTTACAAACTCTATATATCTACCAGTTGCATCCTGAATTCTGTATGCCTTGCCCAGGCTCTGGGCAAGTGGTCTATGAGGAGGGAAGTTCGGGTCATTTAATAATTTTTCAATATTCTTTTCAATTTTTTTTGGAAGTTTAAATCCGTCATTTGAGAATATTTTTATTCCATTGTCAGGAAAAGGATTATGTGATGCTGAAATTATAATTCCTGCATCAACTCGCATGCTTTTAACCAGAAATGCAACAGCTGGAGTCGGAATAGGTCCCACCAGATAGACATCTCCACCCATTGATGTAATTCCTGCTGTTAATGCTGATTCAATTACATATCCTGATATTCTTGTATCCTTCCCGATCAAAACCTTGGGCTTATGAGGAAGTTTTTCCTTTAGAAGAAAACACAAAGCCATACCTGCCTTCATACATATTTCAGGAATCATTGGGTAGATGTTTATTGTTCCCCTAATTCCATCAGTTCCAAAAAGACTCATTACTTCCTCCTTACATTTACATATACAGTTACTGTGTCTTTATCAGTCCTGAAAATTTTCCCCTCAGGGTCAATCTTGACTTGAAAACTCAGGTCTTCACTTATTCCATCTATATCCAGAGTTTCAGTTTTAATAACATGAATCCTTTCAAGTTCTTTCTTAGCTCCTTCAATCCTTATTTGAGATGGTTCTGAAGTAACAGAAACTACTGTAAATCCTTTAGCTGGACTGCCTGTAAGTCTTACCTTTACTGGAACAGTTTTATAAGATTTTTCATCCATGTAGAGCTTTACCTGTGAAGGTTCTATTCTAAGTATCTCTATACCTCTTGGTAACTTTACAGAGGATTTTGTTATAGGGATTGAGTTCTCACCGAGTCTGACATTTGAAAGATCAATGACAACCCTGATATCATTTTGGGCAAGTTCCTTAAGGATCCTCTCTCTTGCAGAAACAGAAATATTTATCTTTCTTGCACTCTGTTTTAGAATTTCCATTTCAGATGGAGGATTCTTGAACTCAAGAGGAGCCTCCAGAGATGTTTCTACCTGCCCTCTAAATGTAACAAAAAACCATAAGAATAATGCAATGGCTACTGATAGTATTTTAAATGTTAAATTTTCTGTAAAAAGAGTTTTTAAAAATTTTTTCATTTTTCTCGCCTTTCAACTGTAAAAAGATTTGTTAATTTTTCCCTTAATTTTGTTATATCATAGAAAGGCTCAAGCTCTCCCCTTACTGCTACAGAGATTAAACCTGTTTCCTCAGAAACTGTAACAGCAATGGCATCTGTTTCTTCTGTAATCCCTACAGCAGCTCTGTGTCTTGTTCCATAAGTTTTGCTCAATCCGGTACCTAACTTTATCGGAAGAAAACATCCTGCAGCAATAACCCTGTTTCCTTTTATTATTACTGCTCCATCATGGATCGGACTTGTTGGATGGAAGATACTGAGTAAAAGCTCTTTAGTAACCTTTGCATCAAGAGGAACTCCAATTTCAACATATTCACTGAGGCTTACTTCTCTTTCAAAAACTATTAACGCACCAATCTTTTTATTTGACAGAGACTGAGATGCCTTTACTATCTCCTCTATGCTTTTAATTTCTCCAGCTGAAGTAAATCTGTGAAGTATCGGTGTTTCACCCATCTGTGCAAGAGCCTTTCTTATTTCTGGATGGAAAAGTATGATAAGAATAAGAACTATTTGTGTCCAGAAGCTCTGAATAAGCCAGTCAAGTGTGTAAAGCTCTAAGAATCTTGAAAGCACAGACATACCAAGTAAAACACCTACACCAATAAGCATTCTTGCTGCACGGGTTCCTTTAACAAGAATAAATATTTTATAAATAATAAAAGAAACTATGATGATATCAATTAAGTCCTGCCATCTGAGCTGATCAAAAAACTTTTCCATATCAAATTTATGATAAAGCTTCTTTATTAATTTTTACAGAAATATTTGCCATTATGGCTCTCAGATAAGACTTAATAAAATCTTCCTTAGAGATTTCATTCTGAGAATTTGCTCCTGCGATAACATGCAGGGTTTTTGTTATGGTTATCTGCCTTTTTAATAAAGCCTCATACTGAGCAGGAGTGATTCTGTTAAGCTTCAGAATCTGGAAATATATCTCTTTTTGAAAAACTCCATTTCGCATAAATCTTGGATCATTGATTATTATTTCCTGAAGCTCTCTTTCAGTTGCCTTTATTTCATATTTTTCTGCTATATAAAGCAGAATTTCTTCATTTATCAATTCTTCCAGAATTCTTTCCTTAAGTCCGGATTCCATCTCAGATGCCTTTTCTTTGAATACCTCCCTGTAAATTCTTCTTGCATCCTCATATGCTCTCCAGAATCTTTCTGCAGGGATTTTCTGTCCTGCCACCTCAGCAATAAATTCCTGGTTTTTTGTTCTTGTTATATCCCAGCCAAAATAAAATACAAAGGTTATTATCACTATAAAAAATAAAAAATAAAAATATTTTGCATTTTTTCTGAGCATTTTTATCACAGCAAGCCTCCCAAAAAAATCTTAACTTCTTTTACTTTAAATGAATTTTTTCCTCTAAGGCAAGCTGTGATATAATAGAATACTTAAGAATAAAATTTTACGGGGTGATAAAATGCCAATTTATGAGTATGAATGCAAAAAATGTGGAGAATTTTTTGAAACCTTGGTACTTGGTAACAGAACTGTTAAATGTCCAAAATGTGGTTCTGAGGAATTAATAAAAAAGTTTTCCACATTTGCAATGAAGGGAGTTGATAAAGGCAACTCTAAATGTGTTTCATGCGGGGCGACATCCTGCAGTTCCTGTAAATAATTTCTCACTTTAAAAATTCAGTGATTTCTCCATATTCATAAAAGCCATCAAAAGGAGTTGATAATGCAGGATATATTAAAAGTCAATATTGAAGAGGAGATGAAAACAAGCTACCTTGATTACGCAATGAGCGTAATTATAGGTAGAGCCCTTCCTGATGTGAGGGATGGATTAAAACCTGTCCAGCGTAGAATTCTTTATGCAATGTTCAGGGAAGGACTTCTTGCTGGTAAAAAGTATTCAAAGTGTGCTGGAGTTGTGGGTGAAGTTCTGAAAAAATACCATCCTCATGGTGATCAGGCAGTCTATGATGCTCTTGTGAGACTTGCACAGGACTTTAATATGAGATATCCATTAATAGATGGACAAGGGAACTTTGGCTCAATTGACGGTGACCCTCCTGCTGCATATCGTTATACAGAGGCAAGGCTTACAAAAATTGCAGAAGAACTTCTGCAGGATATAGATAAAGAAACAGTCCCGTTTGTTCCAAATTTTGATGCAACAACCCAGGAACCTCTTGTGCTTCCAGCAAGAATTCCCAATCTATTAATAAATGGCTCTTCAGGAATTGCTGTTGGCATGGCAACAAATATACCTCCACATAATCTTAATGAAATTATAGATGCTTTAATTAAACTTGTTGAGAATCCTCAAATTTCAATAGAAGAACTCATAGAATTTGTGAAAGGTCCTGATTTTCCAACAGGTGGAATAATTTATGGGACAGATGGCATTAGAGATCTTTATTTAACAGGCAGGGGTCTTATAAAAATAAGAGCCAGAGTAGTTGTTGAGAGACAGACAAAGGGTAAAAAAAAGGATATTCCACTTTTTGATACAGAAGCAGAAGGCAGAGCAGTTAAGGAAAGAATCATAATTACTGAACTTCCATATCAGGTAAACAAGGCAAAACTGATTGAAAAAATTGCAGAACTTGTTAGAGAAAAAAAGATTGAAGGAATAACTGAAATAAGGGATGAATCAAACAGAGAAGGCATAAGGGTTGTTCTTGAGCTCAGAAAAGCCGAGATGCCTGAAGTTATTCTTAACAATCTTTATAGACATACTCAGATGGAAACCACATTCGGTGGTATTTTGCTTTCAATTGTTGATGGACAGCCAAGAATTTTAAATTTAAAGGGAACCCTTCAGGAATTTCTCAGACACAGAAAGGATGTTGTTGTCAAAAGAACAGGTTTTGAACTAAGAAAGGCAGAGCATCATGCACATATACTTGCTGGACTCAAGATAGCAGTTGAAAATCTTGATGAAGTAATCGGAATAATAAGAAAGTCACAAAGCCCGGAAGAAGCAAAGCTAAAATTGATGACAGCATTTCCACTCTCAGAGGCTCAGGCACAGGCAATACTTGATATGAAACTGCAGAGACTTACAGGACTTGAAAGAGAAAAAATAATAAAAGACTATGAAGAAATTCTTAAAGAAATTGAAAGACTTAAGGCAATTCTTGAGAGTGAAGAACTTGTAAGAGATATTATTAAAAAAGAACTTATAGAGATAAAACAGAAATATGGAGATGAAAGACGGACTGAGATAATATCTGAAACAAAGGAAATAAATCTTGAAGACCTCATTACCCAAGAAGATATGGTGATTACTTTAAGTCATCTTGGATATATTAAAAGAACATCCCTGTCTGATTACAGAAGTCAGAAAAGAGGAGGAAAGGGATTAACTCCAATGGAGACTGCAATAGATGATTATCTTGAAGCAGTTCTGGTTGGCTCAACCCATGACCACATCCTTTTTTTCAGTAACTTTGGGAGGGTTTATCGCCTGAAGGTTTATCAGATTCCAGAAACTGGCAGACTTTCAAAGGGTAAAGCAATAGTAAATCTTTTACCTCTGTCAGAAGGAGAAAAGATAACAACAGCAGTTGTCTGCAGAGATTTGGAAGAAGGTTTTCTGACAATGTTTACAAAAAAGGGAATAGTAAAGAAAACAGCCATTGAAGAATTCAAAAACATACGCCTGAGAGGGGTAATTGCTATAGACCTTGATGGGGCAGATGAGCTTATTTCAGTGAGAAAAACCAGCGGACAGAATCATCTTATAATTGCTACAAAAAAGGGAATGGCTATAAGATTTTCTGAAAAAGATATAAGAGCAACTGGCAGAACAGCCAGAGGTGTAATTGGTATAAGATTTTCATCACCAGATGATGAGGTTGTATCAGGGGATGTTGTATCAAAGGCTTCATTTGTGTTTACAATCTCTGAAAGAGGTATCGGGAAACGAACCCCAATTGATGATTATCCCTTGCAGAGAAGGGGTGGTAAAGGAGTTATCAATATGAAACTTGGTAAAAGAACAGGCTTTGTAGTGACATCACTTCAGGTTAAAGAAGATGAAGAAATTATTCTTTGCAGTAGCAGCAAAATGATCAGAATAAAAGTTTCAAACATTCCTTCCCAGGGAAGAAATACCACAGGAGTAAGATTGATAGAACTTTCACCAGAGGATTTTGTTGTAAGCGCTGGAAGAATACTGGAGGGCAGTGATGTCAATATATAATCTTGAATATTTTTTCAATCCAAGAAGAATTGCGGTTATCGGTGCTGATGATAAACTAGGAACAGTTGGTAATACCGTTTTTAGAAATCTTATAGGAGAGGGATACAGCGGTATTGTTTATCCTGTAACAACAAAAACTGACTCTGTTCAGGGAGTTGAAGCCTACAGAAGCTTGACTGATATATCAAAAGACGTTGATCTTGCTATTGTTGCCGGCGAATGTGATGAAAACATTCTTGAGATTCTGGAAGAATGCGGTCAAAAGGGAGTTAAAGGAGTGATATTACTCTGTCCTGACTTCAGAACAAGAGTTAAAGGAGCAATGCTTTTTGAAGAAAAAATTGAAGAAATTCACAGAAAATACGGCCTGAGACTTTTAGGTCCAAACACTCTTGGTTTTATAAGACCAGGATTAAATTTGAATGCAAGCCTTTTTAGAAGAAAACTCAAAAAGGGTAATATTGCTCTCATAGCCCAGAGTGCAACTTTGTCTGTTGCTTTGCTTGATAGAGCAGTGGATAAAAATATAGGATTCAGCTATTTTGTATCTCTTGGCTCTGATATTGATATAGATTGCGCGGATTTGATTGATTTTCTTGGTGTTGATCCTTCAACAAGGGCAATAATTATATACATGCAGTCAATAAAAAGTGGAAGAAAATTTATGACTTCAGCCCGTTCTTTTGCCTTCAGTAAGCCTATTGTTGTAGTTAAATCAGGAAAATTTGTTGAATCTCTTGAGATAGCATTGACCCATTCAGGACTTCTTGCAGGTGAGGATAAGGTTTATGATGCAGCTTTTAAAAGAGCAGGTGTTGTAAGAGTTGATGAAATACTTGATATGTTTTATATAACAGAGACACTTTCAAAGCAGAGAAGACCGAGAGGCAAAAAGCTTGCAATAATAACAAATACAGGTGCTCCTGCAGTTATGGCAGTTGACAGTCTCTTGAAACTTGGTGGAGAACTTGCTGAGTTCTCACATGAAACAATAAAAGAACTTGAAGGGAACATCCCTACAAGATTTATAAGAAATCCTCTTGATATTGTGTCTGATGCAAAACCATCTGACTATGAAAAAGCTTTAAGAATTGTTATAAAGGATAATAATGTAAATGGTGTTTTGGTAATGTTCACACCTTCTCTGGGAACAGAGCCTGTTCAGACAGCTGAGGTTGTTGTGAGAATTGCCAAAGAAAATCCTTATAAGCCTTTGCTCACTAACTGGATGGGAGCAGAGCTTGTCAATGAGGCAAGAGAACTTCTTAATATGCATGGTATACCAACATTTGTGACACCTGAGCAAGCTGTAAGAACTTTCATGTATATGTATCGTTATGATTTTAACTTAAAACTTCTTCTTGAAACGCCGCAGACAATCCTTAAAGATATAAATTTTGATACAGACAGAGCTGAAAATATAATTGAAAAGGCAATTACTGATGGAAGACCCGTGTTAACATTTTTTGAAGCCTCAGAAATACTTTCAGCTTACGGAATTCCTGTGATACTTACAAAAAAAGCTGAAAACATTGAAGAACTTAAAAAGGCAATCGCTGAGATAGGTTATCCTGTTGTATTGAAGATAGATACTCCAAAAATAATACATAAATTCAAGTCAGGAGGTGTCATTCTTGATATAAGGGATGAGCTTGAGGCAACTGAAGGATTTAAATGGTTAAAGAAGCTTGCAGATGAGCATGGAGATCCTCATGCATCAGTTATTGTTCAGCCAATGATAATTACTTATGGATATGAAATAGCTCTTGGAGCTAAAAAAGATCCAACATTTGGTTCAGTTATTTTATTTGGGACTGGTGGAAATCTACTGGAGGCTCTTGAAGATTATTCTATTGGACTGCCTCCTTTTAATCAGACCCTTGCAAGAAGGCTTATGGAAGAGACAAAGATATACAGGTATCTTCAGAAATATCCATATTATGAGGATGTTTTAAGAACTCTTGAAGAAGCAGTGGTTAGATTTTCCTATCTTATCTCCGATTTTCCTCAGATAAAAGAGTTTGATATAAATCCGGTATTTATAACAGATTCAGAAATTTTTGCACTTGACTGTAGCATAATCTTGGATAAAACTGCTCCAAAGAAAAAGGCTATGGTTAAAGGAGAATTCTGTCCGCCTCATCTGAGCATATGTCCTTATCCTGTTCATCTTTACAGGGAGATTAAATTAAAGGACGGGACAAGGGCTACACTCAGACCGATTAAACCCGAAGACGAGATGCTTATTGGAGCACTTCTTGAGAGATGCTCGTCTGAGACAATAAGTCTGAGGTTTTTTCAGACAGCAATAGATATACGACATGAAAATATTGTTAGGTTCTGTCAGGTTGATTATGACAGGGAAATTGCATTTGTGTGCGTGATAAAAGACAGAGATGAAGAAAAAATTATCGGAGATGTGAGAATCTCAAGAGATCCAGATGGTGTGGATGCAGATATGGGAATTCTTGTTGAAGATGCATGGCAGGGTAAAGGTGTTGGAAAGTCTCTATGCAGTTATGCTATTGAGGTTGCAAGGGACTTAGGAGTTAAAAGAATATGGATGGATATATTAAAAATAAATAAAAACATGATAGGATTGGCAGATAGATTGGGTTTCAAGAAATATCGTGATGAAGAGGATAGTGTAAAAGTATTGTTAAATCTTGACAGTACCTGATGAGTGAGAGAATTCTTATAGTTGATGGAGACAGTAACTTAAGGGAAAGTTTAAGCAGTTATTTAAAAAAAGAAGGTTTTACAGTAGATTGTGCAGCAACCTTTCAGGAAGCACTTAATACTTATACATACTATATTCATGATTTTGTGATTGTAGAAATTGAACTTCCCGATGGTGACGGACTGGAGTTTGTAAGCAAGATCAGAACCTTAAACCCCTCAGTAAAAATTATTTTAACAACATCATATCCATCTATGAGTTCCGCTTTAAAAGCTTTAAAAATAAAGGCTGATGATTATTTAATAAAGCCATTTATTTATGATGAGATAATGGCTTCTTTAAGAGAAATTTTAAAAGAGTCTGCTAAAAAAGAAGACATACTTGCAAAGCCTTACCAGATTAAAAGCTCAGAGGAGCTTTTTTCAATAATAGGTGAGGCAGTAGAAATCAAGCTTTTGCTTGAAAAAATTAAAAAAATAGCAAATACTCCAATAAATGTTTTACTTTTAGGTGAAACAGGCACAGGAAAAGAACTTTTTGCAAAAGCAGTTCATGAAGCAAGTTACAGAAAGAAAAAACCCTTTGTAGCAATCAATTGTGCGAGCCTACCAGAAAATCTTCTTGAATCAGAGCTTTTTGGTTTTGTAAAAGGAGCTTTTACAGGTGCGACATCTGACAAAAAAGGACTTCTTGAAATAGCTGATGGAGGCACAGTATTTCTTGATGAGATTGGAGACTTACCCCTCAGTCTTCAGGCAAAACTTTTAAGGGTAATAGAAGATAAGGAAATTCGTCCACTTGGAAGTGTTATGAGCAAAAAGGTTGACCTGAGATTTATTTCAGCCACCAATAAAGACTTAACTGAAGAGGTGAAGGAAGGTAAATTCAGGGAAGATTTATTTTTCAGATTGAATGTTATTACCCTGAGCATTCCTCCATTGAGAGAAAGGGGCAGAGACATTGAAATACTTGCATACCATTTTATGCGTAAATTTGCCGTAAAGATGGGAAAAAGCATTAAAAAAATTGATCCATCTGCATTAAATCTTCTTCTTAGATATACATGGCCTGGCAATGTAAGAGAACTGCAGAATGTAATAGAGCAGGCAGTTGTTTTTGCAGAATCAGATGCAATAAAAGCTGAAAACCTTCCAGAAAATATAAGAAATATGGAAAAGATATCTGAAAAAAGAAAAGAAATTCCAATGCTATCAATTGAAGATTATACAAAGGAGTTTATATTAAAATATCAGTCCGTTTACACAGAACAGGAACTTGCAGAGATACTCGGAATAACAAGAAAGGCTCTATGGGAAAAAAGGAAAAAATGGGGCATTTCAAGATCTTCGTAACTTTTCTACTCAATACATGTTACTTTTCGTAACATATTATTTCATAATACTTCCTTAATTAAGGAAGTATTCTTTGGCATACATTTTGCTTTCTCTTTTTATCAAAAATTTAGCAGAGGAGGAGATTTATATGAAACACAAAAAAGAATTAACAGAAGTACCAAAAGAAGTAAAGGTTTCTGAGGCAGAAGTTGCAGTTCACTGGGCAGAAGAAGAATATATTGATCCACCGGAGGATTTTGTAAGGCAGGCTTATGTCCGTGATCCTTCATTCAGGGAGAATTTTAAAGAAGAAAACTTTCCGGAGTGTTTCCACATTTATGCTAATCTTTTACACTGGGATAGATACTGGCATACCACCCTTGACACATCTAATCCCCCTTTCTGGAAGTGGTTTGTGGGAGGGAAAATTAATGCCTGTTATAACTGTGTGGACCGGCATCTTGAAAAATACAAAAACAAGGCTGCAATAATATGGATTCCTGAACCAGAAGAAGAGCCAAAGAGAGTGTTAACTTATCAGGATTTATACATAAGAACAAATGAGCTTGCATCCTTACTTCAGGAAATTGGTTTAAAAGCTGGAGATACAGTTACGTTTCATTTGCCGATGGTACCAGAACTTCCAATCAGTATGCTTGCGTGTGCACGTCTTGGAATAATTCATTCAGAAGTTTTTGGTGGATTCAGCGGGCAGGCATGTGCTGAAAGAATTGTTGACGCAGGAAGTAAAATACTTATAACTATTGATGGATATTATAGAGGTGGTAAATGGATTGACCACAAAGTAAATGCTGATATTGCTGTTGAGGCCGCAGCTAAAGCTGGACATAAAGTTGAAAAAGTTCTTATATGGCAGAGACACAGGGGAGAATATAAATCTAATTCAAAGCTTATTGAAGGTAGAGATTTCCTAATAGAGGAGTTACTGAAAAAACATAGAGGTAAGAGGATTCCTTATGTTCCAATGCCTGCAGAGGCACCACTTTTTATAATGTATACTTCAGGCTCAACAGGAAAACCTAAAGGATGCGTTCATTCCACAGGAGGATACCTCTCTTATGTTGCAGGCACTTGCAAATATATACATGATATTCATCCTGAAGATGTTCACTGGTGTATGGCAGATATTGGATGGATAACAGGACATAGCTACATTGTTTATGGTCCACTGGCAATTGGGGCTACATCATTAATGTATGAAGGTGTTCCTTTATATCCTGATGCAGACAGACCCTGGAGGATTGCTGAAAGATATGGTGTAACAATATTCCATACAGCACCAACAGCAATCCGTATGTTAAAAAGAGCTGGTACAGATCCTTCAAAATACAATTACAAATTTAAGCTTATGGTAACAGTTGGAGAGCCTATAGAGCCTGAGGTCTGGCGCTGGTATTACACAACAGTTGGGAAAAAACAGGCTGTTGTACTTGATACATGGTGGCAGACAGAAAATGGTGGATGGCTTTGTGCTCATTTGGGAGCAGTTGAAAAGATGAAGCCAGGAAGTGCTGGACCAGGTGCACTTGGTATTTATCCGGTAATTTATGATGAAGAAGGAAATGAAATACCTCCAGGTTCTGGCAAGGCTGGATATATATGCATAAGAAATCCCTGGCCAGGCAGAATGCTTACAATATGGGGTAACCCTGAAAGAATGGTTAAGGGTTATTATGAAAAATATTGTAAAAACAAAGAAAGTAAAGACTGGCGTGACTGGCCATATGTGGCAGGTGATGCTGCAACATGTGATAAAAATGGATATTTCAGAATTCTTGGTAGAATTGATGATATTATAAATGTTGCAGGGCACAGATTAGGCACAAAGGAGATTGAATCAGCTGCCCTTACAGTTGAGGAAGTGGCAGAGGCAGCGGTTGTTCCACGCGCTGATGAACTGAAAGGTCATGTTCCTGATTTATATGTATCACTTAAACCCGATTTTACGCCTTCAAAGGAAATAGAAGATAAAGTTAAAAAAGCAGTTAGAAGCATAATAGGTCCTATTGCAACTCCTGCTCATGTATATATAGTTCCTGATATGCCAAAAACCCGTTCTGGTAAAATAATGCGCAGGATTCTTGCCTGTATATCAAACAGAAGAGAAGATTATGGAGATATTTCAACACTTCTGAACCCGGCTGTAGTTGAAGAAATTAGGGAAATAGTTAGAGGAAAGGAATAATTTTAAAAATTATAAATCAGGGCAATTATGACAAAATAAGGAGGAAAAAAAATGAAAGAAAAAACAACATCATTTAGACAGGTTCTTCCTGTGGCAACAGTCTCATGGAGTGGTGCTCTTTTAGAATGGCTTGATTTTTACACCTATGCTATACTTGCGAAAGTTCTGGCATCCATTTATTTCCCGAGTCATGATCCTATAGCAAGTTTGCTCGCTGCTTTTGCTGCTTTAGCAATAGGCTTTTTATTCAGGCCTCTTGGAGCACTTATGTTTGGCAAGATAGGCGATCAGTATGGAAGAAAAATTGCTTTTCTTACAGCTATTACTATGATGATGTTGGGAACCTTAGGAATTGCTGTACTACCAGGTTATGCTAGCATAGGTGTGCTCGCTTCTATAGGAATATTTTTACTAAGAATAATTCAGGGACTCGCACTTGGTGGAGGTTACGGTGCTGCCATAACCTATCTTGGAGAGTTTACTCCAGATAGAGTAAGAGGACTTGTAACAGGCTTTCTTTTTACTACACCAGCTTTTGGTATGGCTATAGCAGGTAATTTAGCCTCTCTATTTCAAGGTTATTTCGGAATTGAGCTTTTTAAATCTTATGGTTGGAGATGGTGTTTTGTTGTTGCAGGATTGATAGTATTTGTTGTTGCATTGATTATTCATATCTTCTATAAAGAAACTCCTATTTTTACAACTCTAAAACAGATTAGAAGAGTTACAAGTGCTCCGATTAAAGAACTCTTTACAAATAAGCACTACCTCTGGCTGTTCTTACTTGCTTGGATCGGTGTAATTGGAGCTCATGGTCCTATATGGTACACTAATCAGCTTTATGTCTCATACTTTATGCAGGATAATGGATTGCCCGCGGGGGATGCTGGTAAAATCCTCGCATATGCTACATATGTTGTTCTCTGGACATATCTGTTCTTTGGTTGGCTCTCAGATAAGATTGGAAGAAAACCAGTGCTAATTTTTGGTATATATGCCAATGCTCTTATCTTTCCTCTAATTTTCTATGTAATGAAAGGTTATTTTAATCCTCCAGATTATACAGCTCTGTTTCTTTTGACTGCTGTTTTAACTTTCATGAATGGTATAGGTTATAGTGGAGCCATGTCTGCTATGTTACTTGAGCTGTTTCCTTCAAGAATAAGAACAACAGCTGTTGGATTTACCTACAACATGGGATACGGCGTGTTTGGTGGTTTAACTCCTTTTATGATAACTGCATTTTTTAAATTAACAGGTAATCAATACCTTTCAATCATTTTGTGGTCAACATGTTTACCTATGATAATGGGACTTCTTTATCTTATTAAAGGATGGGAAACTAAAGGAAAAACACTTTGGGAAGAGCTTTCAGCTGAGAAATTTGCTAAACCTGCATTAATTCTTCCAGCCAGTACTACAATTGGTGAGGCTATGAAAAAAATGAAAATTGAAGGTCAAAGAGTTGGAATAGTGAGTGAAAATCATAAATACCTGGGTATAGTGGAAGAAAGACAACTGTTAGGAGCTTTAGTTGGAGGGCATACTTTAAATACACCACTTCAAAAAGTGACACTACCTATAGAAGCAGTTGAGCATAAAGCAAGAATTATAGATGCTGTAGTAATTATCAATCAGCAAGGTTTGAAAGGAATCGCTGTAGTTGATGAGGATGCGAAGATTACGGGAGTGATAGAGCCAAGATATGTATTTAATGAGGTTGCTATAATAAATGCAAGCATGAAAAAACCTTTTACTGAGCGAATTAAAGTTGATGAATTTATGAGCAAGCCTATAACTGTAGAGGATTCTACAAAACTGAGAGATGTGGCTAAAATTCTGGTTCAAACAAATGTAGGTTTTTTACCTGTTATAAGTAAAGAAACAGGAAAGATTGTGGGTGTTATTTCTGAAAAAGATTTGATGGGTGACCTTTGTTGTGATGAAGCTAATTTAGAAAAACCTGTTAAAGAATTTATGATTAAGGATGTCATTTCTGTTACACCTGAGTCTTCATTAAAGGAAGCGTTAGAGAAATTTATTAATAACAACATCAGGCATCTTCCTGTTGTAAAAGATCTCAGAGTGATAGGCGTAATTTCTGTGAAAGATGCATTGAAAGTGGTTTAATAAGAAGGAGGGGGTTCCCTCCTTCTTATTAAAAAAATTGATTATTGATATGGAAAAGATTATAGAAAATACTGTGGAGTTTCTAAGAGGAATTCCACCTTTTGAGTTTCTTAGCGATGAAGTTTTAAATTCTATCGCTGAGAAAACTTCTTTAGAACATTACTCAAAGGGAACCCATATACTTTTTCAGAACGGGTTCCCTTCTGAATTTCTCTATATTATTAAAAAGGGCGGTGTTAAGGTTTATAGAAAAGCAGACGGTGAAGATATAATTATAGATTACAGAAGTGAAGGTGAGACCTTTGGGTTTCTCTCTCTTATAAGTGGAGATAAATCTCGTGCCAATGTTGTTGCCATTGATGATACTATCTGTTATCTAATTCCAAAAGATACGATAAGAAGCCTCATTAATCAATATCCTGAGGCAAGAGACTTTTTTTTGAAATCTTATCTGAATATATATCTTGACAAAGCATATAAAGAAGAGACATCCAAAAAAATATTAACAACTCCTGTGGATAAAATTCTTTTTACAACAACGATTGAAGAAATAGCCTCAAAAAATGTAATATCTGTTCCTGAGACCACTTCCATACAGGAAGCAGCAAATGTAATGTGTAAAAATAATATAAGTTCTCTTATAGTGATGAATTCTCAGAATATTCCAATTGGAATAATAACAGACAAAGACTTGAGAAGAAAAGTTGTTGCTCTCGGAAGAAGTGTTACAGACTCTGTTAAAAACATTATGACTTCTCCTATAATAAAAGTTGATGCAAGAGATTACTGTTTTGAGGCAGTATTCAGAATGCTGAAATACAATATCCATCATCTTCTTGTGATAAAGGATGGTCAGATAAGAGGAATAATCACAAATCATGATATTATGCTACTTCAGGGCATCTCCCCCCTTACAGTTGTCAGAGAAATAGAAATACAGCAATCCACTGAAGGGCTTATTCATGCTTCTAAACAGCTAAACAATATTGTTGGACATCTGCTTCAGCAGGGAGCAAAAGCAAGTAATATTACAAAAATTATAACAGAGATAAATGATAAAATCATCAGGAAAATTATTCATCTTGCAGAAAGAGAACTCGGTCCGCCACCTGTTCCCTATTGCTGGATTGTTCTGGGTGCAGAAGGAAGAAAGGAACAGACATTTAGAACTGATCAGGATAATGCATTGATTTATTCAGACCCCCCTCAGGGACAGCATGAATCTGTAAGAAAATATTTTCTGGATTTTACAAATTATATAAAAGAGAATCTTGTTAAATGTGGGTTTCCACCATGTCCTGGCAATATAATGGCAAGTAATCCAAGATGGTGTCAGCCTCTTAAGGTGTGGAAGAAGTATTTTTCTGAGTGGATTTATACTCCAAAAGGTGATTCCATAATGTTTTCAAATATATTTTTTGATTTTAGAGGAGTTTATGGAGATTTTTCACTTGAAGAATCTCTCAGAGATTATCTTTTAAACATTGTAAAAGACCAGAAGATTTTCTTAGGTTATCTTGCAAATTTGGCTGTTAAAAACAGACCTCCTCTTGGTTTCTTTAAAACTTTTGTGGTTGAAAAAAGTGGTGAACATAAGGATAAACTTAATATTAAAATAAAAGGGATTGCTCCTATTGTGGATATTGTAAGACTGTTCAGTCTTGAAAAAGCTGTGAGAGAAACATCTACACTTGAAAGAATTGACTCGCTTAAAAATAAACACGGGGTTGTTAAAGATTTAGCTGAAGAACTTATTTATGCTTTTGAGTTTCTGATGCTTTTAAGAATAAGACATCAGTACTCTCAGGTGATGGAAGGATTGATGCCTCATAATTTTATAAATCCTGAGAATCTGAGTAATCTTGAAAAAAAGATGCTTAAAGAGAGTTTTCATCTTATATCAAAATTGCAAGATTTATTAATTGAAAAATATAAGCTTTTGATCATTTAATGAAAGAAAAAATTATAAATTCAGCAGAAATTAAAGCTCTTGTCAAAGCGAAAAAAACTATTTCTTTAACACTTGCCAGCATTGAACTTTTAATCTATTTTGGATTTATATGGTTGATAGCTTATGAAAAGGAATTCATAACAAAAAAAATTTTGGGAAATATTAATTTAGGTATAGTTATTGGAATAGGAGTTATATTACTGTCATGGATTCTTACCGGGATTTATGTAATATGGGTTAACAGAATCTATGATGAAAGAATGACAGCCATTAAGAAAAAGTTAGAAGAAGGTGAGATATGACTCAAATGTTCTTTTTTTTATTATTTGTTGGCATTACACTTTACATAACTTACAGAGTAACAGAAAGAGCAAAAACAGCAATCGAGTTTTATACTGCAAGAAGAAGCATAACAGCTTTTCAGAATGGATTGGCACTTTCTGGAGACTATATGTCTGCAGCTTCCTTTCTTGGAATAGCAGGATTGGTTTCTCTTAAAGGATTTGATGGTTTAATTTATGCTGTTGGATGGATTGTTGGCTGGCCCATAATAATGTTTCTGATTGCTGAACCTTTAAGAAATGTTGGGAAATACACATTTGCAGATGCTGTTGCTCAAAGACTGAAACAGAAACCTATAAGAACCGCAGCAGCAATTGGAGCATTAACTACTGTTTTGTTTTATCTTATTGCACAGATGGTTGGAGCAGGCTATTTAATAAAACTTCTGTTTGGCATTTCATATGAATCTGCAATTGTAATTGTTGGCGCTCTCATGATCCTTTATGTTACTTTTGGTGGCATGCTTGCAACAACATGGGTTCAAATTATCAAGGCATGCATGCTCTTAGGAGGAGCAACTCTGCTTGTTTTTCTCACTCTTTATCAGTTTGGATTTAATTATGGAGAACTTTTTTCTAATGTAACACAAAAATATGGAGAGGAATTTGTTCATCCTGGAAGTCTCATTGAAAGTCCTGTAGATGCCATATCACTTGGAATTGCGCTAATGTTTGGAACAGCAGGACTACCACATATTCTTATGAGATTTTACACTGTGCCTGATGCCAGGGAAGCAAGAAAATCTGTTTTTTATGCGACAGGATTTATTGGGTATTTTTATATTCTTACATTTATAATTGGTTTTGGTGCAGCAGCACTTGTGGGGCAGGAAATTATAAAAAAAATTGATGAGGGTGGAAATATGGCAGCTCCTCTTCTGGCTGAAGCAGTTGGAGGAGAGGTATTTTTTGGTTTTTTATCTGCTGTTGCTTTTGCTACAATTCTTGCAGTTGTGGTGGGGTTAACTCTGGCAGGTGCATCAGCAGTATCTCATGATATTTATGCTGGAGTCATAAAACGTGACAGGGCAGATGAAAAACAGGAGGTAAGAGCTGCAAAGATTGCAACACTCTGTCTTGGTCTGCTTGCCATAATTCTCGGAATCCTTTTTAAAAACCAGAATGTGGCTTTCATGGTGGGTCTTACCTTTTCAATTGCAGCATCTGCAAATTTCCCAGCACTATTTATGTCAATTTTCTGGAAAAAATTCACAACACATGGAGCTATAGGAAGCATTTATACAGGTCTTATTCTCAGCGTTGTATTGATAATCTTAGGTCCAACCGTATGGGTTGATATACTTAAAAATTCTCAACCCATCTTCCCTTTGAAAAATCCTGCTATAATTTCTTTTTTTGCATCATTTGCTTCAGGCATTTTTATATCATTGTTAACCCATGAAAAAGACTCTGAAGAAAAATACGAATCTGAAAAAATAAAATCATATATTGGAATTGGCTCTGAATAAATGTTAAAATTATAAAAACTGGAGGCAAAAATATGACAAAAGGGATTGATGTTCTTCTTAAGGAAAAAAGACATTTTCCACCACCTAAGGAGGTTTCAAACAGGGCTTATATTAAAAGCATGGCTGAGTATGAAGCCATGTACAAACGTTCAATTGAAGACCCTGAAGGTTTCTGGGCAGAGATTGCAGAGCAGAATATTACATGGTACAGAAAATGGGACAGGGTTTTAGACTACAGTTTTGAAAAACCATATATAAAATGGTTTATAGGTGGAAAGCTTAATGCAAGCTACAACTGCCTTGACCGTCATCTGGATACAATAAGAAATAAAGCAGCAATTATCTGGGAAGCAGATGATGGCGAGGTTAAAACTTATACATACTGGCAACTTTACAGAGAAGTTAACAGATTTGCAAATGTTCTTAAAAAACTTGGTCTTAAAAAAGGAGATAGAGTTTCAATATATCTTCCTATGATACCTGAGCTTCCAATTGCAATGCTTGCCTGTGCAAGGATAGGAGTAATTCACAGTGTAGTTTTTGCAGGTTTCTCAGCCCAATCTCTAAGAGAAAGAATAAATGATTGCGGAGCGAAACTTTTAATTACAGCAAATCAGGGAGCAAGAGGTGGAAGACTTGTTCCTCTTAAGGTAAATGCTGATCAGGCTTTAGAAGGAACTCCTTCTGTGGAGAAAGTTATTGTTGTTAAAAGAACTCCGAACTATGTTGACATGGATCCTGAAAGAGATTTCTGGTGGCATGATCTGATGCATGACTCTGAAATAGGCAATTACTGTGAGCCGGAAATAATGGATGCAGAGGATCCGCTTTTTATACTTTATACATCAGGTTCTACAGGTAAACCTAAGGGAGTTTTACATACAACAGGTGGCTATATGGTTTATACAAATATTACCTTTAAATGGATTTTTGACTATAAACCTGAAGAAACCTTTTTCTGCACAGCAGATATCGGTTGGGTTACGGGACATAGCTATATAGTTTACGGTCCTCTTAGTGCTGGAGCCACATCTCTTATGTTTGAAGGTATTCCGACTTATCCAAATCCCGGAAGATTCTGGGAAATTGTTGAAAAACATAGAGTAAACATATTTTATACAGCACCTACAGCAATCAGGGCATTAATGAGAGAAGGTGAGAAGTGGCCATATAAATATGATCTTTCAAGTTTAAGAATTCTTGGAACAGTTGGAGAACCAATCAATCCTGAGGCATGGATATGGTATTACAAACATGTTGGGAGGGAACTGTGCCCTATTGTTGATACATGGTGGCAGACTGAAACAGGAGGAATATTAATTACTCCTTTACCAGGTGCAATGACTCTGAAACCAGGCTCTGCAACACGTCCATTTTTCGGAGTTGTTCCAAAAGTGCTTAAAGAAGATGGTTCTCCTGCAGAAATTAATGAGGGAGGTTATCTTGTAATTGAAAAACCATGGCCTGGAATTCTGAGAGGCACATGGGGTGATCCTGAAAATAAAAGAATTAAAGAAATTTATTTTTCCCGTTTCCCGGGCAAATATTTTACTGGTGATGGTGCAAGGGTTGATGAAGAGGGAGATTACTGGTTGATGGGAAGAATTGATGATGTTATAAATGTTTCAGGACATAGACTTGGAACAGCAGAAATTGAATCAGCACTTGTTGCGCATCCAGCAGTTGCTGAAGCAGCAGTAGTAGGTTTTCCTCATGATATAAAAGGTGAAGGAATTTATGTATATGTTGTTCTAAAGGATGGATATGAGCCATCAAAGGATCTTGAAAAGTTACTTATTTCTCACATAAGGATGATGATAGGACCGATTGCTACTCCTGATAAAATTCAGTTTTCAGCAGGACTGCCAAAAACAAGAAGTGGTAAAATTATGAGAAGAATTTTAAGGAAAATTGCTTCTGGTTCAATTGAAGACCTTGGAGATACCTCAACACTGGCAGACCCTTCAGTTGTTGATGAATTAGTTTCAGGAAGAAAATAATTGAAAGGGGTGAGCAACCTCACCCCTTTAAAAAATGCCGAAGGCGGGACTCGAACCCGCACGGGTTTCCCCACACGCCCCTCAAACGTGCGTGTCTACCAGTTCCACCACTTCGGCTTTTATAATAATACCAAGAAAAATATTTTTATTTCAACCTTCCACTTGGAAATTATCAAGCTCACTCAATCCAGCTAATTTTAGAAAATTTTTAAAAAATATTGATATAAATCAACTCAAAATGTTAATATGAATTATGCAACGAAAGGATTACTATAAAATTCTCGGAGTGAGCAAGGATGCCTCTCAGGAGGAAATAAAGAAGGCTTATCGCAAGCTTGCAAGGAAATATCATCCTGATTTAAATCCAGGAAATAAGGAGGCAGAAGAAAAATTTAAGGAGATAAATGAGGCATATGCGGTATTGAGTGATCCGCAGAAAAGAGCTGAATATGATAGAGGTGGAAGTTTTGATTTCAAAGGCTTTGATTTTGGGGGTTTTGATTTTACAAAAGGTTTTGACCTTGGAGATATTTTCGGAGATATCTTTGGTGATACTTTCACAGCTACTGGGACAACTTATGCAAGAGGTGAAGATATAATTATTCCAGTTACTTTAAGTTTTGAGGAAGCCTATAACGGAACAATAAAACCTATTACATATCAAAGATATATTGAATGTTCTTCCTGTAATGGAAGCGGTGCTGACAGGCTTGATATATGTAAAAAATGTGGAGGAACTGGAAGAGTCTATGCCTCAAGAGGATTTTTAAGAGTGAGTCAGACCTGTTCTCAATGCGGAGGCACAGGCAGGATATCAGCATCTCAGTGTAAAAAATGTGGAGGAATGGGCAGGATTTTGACTTCAGAAACAGTAAAAGCAAAAATTCCTGCTGGAGTTGACAGTGGTTCAACAGTAAAGGTTAAGGGATATGGAAATGCTGGTAGAGGTGGGGCGCCCTATGGTGATTTAATTCTTGAAGTTAATATTACCTCACATCCATTCTTTACAAGAAAAGGCGATGATATATACATTGATCTTCCTGTAACCTTTGTTGAAGCAGCATTAGGAGCTAAGGTTGAAATTCCTTTGCCAGATGGAGACACAGTTACAATGAAAATACCTGAGGGCACACAGGGTGGGCAGAAATTTAGAATATCCGGTAAAGGCTTCCCGTCTCCAAAGGGAGGTAAGAAAGGAGATTTTTATGCGGTGATAAAGATATTAGTTCCTAAGGGATTAACAGATTCTGAAAAGGACGAAATTAAAAGGTTGGAACGTCTGTATAAAGAAGATCCAAGAGGATTCATGTTGAGGAGGTAGCAATGAGACAGGATAAGAGATTATATATGATAAGTATGGTATGTAAATTGCTTAATGTTCATCCTCAAACATTGAGACTCTATGAAAGGGAAGGATTTATAAAACCAAAAAGAATCAACAAACAGAGAGTTTATACAGATGAAGACCTTGACAGACTAAATTTTGTGATAAGACTTACAAAGGAGTTCGGGGTTAACAGAGCAGGAGTGGATATTATTCTCAGAATGAAGGAACGAATGCAGATAATGGAACAATTCATACAGGAATTGCTTCGTTATATTGATGAAGATATAAAAGAAACAATTGAAAAAAGATTAAAAAAATTTTTTGAAGAAATTTAAGGAGGAAAGTTATGAGATCTGATAAATTAACATATAAAACACAGGAAGCCATAAGAGAGGCTCAGAGAATTGCCTCTCAATATGGTAATCAACAGATAGATGTGGAGCATTTAATTTATGCTCTTATTGAAAACAGTGAAGGTCTTGTTGCCAGAATTTTAAAGGAATGCGGAGCAGATTTAAACAAAATAAAGGCAGATTTAAAGAAAGCCATTGAAAAAATTCCAAAAGTTTATGGTGCCCAGCCACTTGAACAGATTTATATTACTCCAAGACTTAATCAGCTTTTTGAGAAAGCTAATAAGGAGGCAGAACATCTTAAAGATGAATACATAAGCGTGGAGCATCTTCTGATTGCTCTATTTGATGTTGGAGGACCAGCTCTTGATGCAATAAAAAAACAAGCTGTTAACCGTCAGAAAGTTCTTGATGCAATGAGAGCAATAAGAGGAGTACATCAAGTGACAGATCCAAATCCTGAAGAAAAATATCAAGCCCTTGTTAGATATGGAAAAAATTTAACAGAACTTGCAAAAAAGGGAAAACTTGATCCTGTAATTGGAAGAGATGAGGAGATAAGAAGGGTTATTCAGGTATTAAGCAGAAGAACAAAGAACAATCCTGTTTTAATCGGAGATCCCGGTGTTGGTAAAACAGCCATAGTTGAGGGACTTGCCCAGAGAATTGTAGCAGGTGATGTTCCCGAGTCTCTGAGAGATAAGGAACTTATAGCTCTTGATATAGGTTCTCTTCTGGCAGGTGCAAAATATCGTGGAGAGTTTGAAGAGCGTCTTAAGGCAGTGCTGAAAGAGATTACCTCTTCTGAAGGAAGAATTATCACATTTATTGATGAGTTACACACCCTTGTTGGTGCAGGTGCTGCAGAAGGAGCTGTTGATGCTGCAAATATGCTTAAGCCAGCCCTTGCCCGTGGAGAACTCAGATGTATAGGTGCAACAACAGTTAATGAATACAGAAAATACATTGAAAAAGACCCAGCTCTTGAAAGGAGATTTCAGCCTATTTTGGTTAAAGAGCCTTCTACCGAAGATACAATTTCAATTCTAAGAGGACTTAAGGAGAGGTATGAGGTTCATCATGGTGTAAAAATAAAGGATTCTGCATTGGTTGCTGCTGCAGTTCTTTCAGCAAGATACATAACTGACAGATATCTTCCGGACAAAGCAATTGACCTTATAGATGAAGCAGCAGCAAAACTAAGAATGGAGATTGACAGTATGCCAATTGAACTTGATGAAATTGAAAGAAAATTAAGACAGCTTGAGATAGAACGTCAGGCATTAAGCAAAGAACCAACTGAGGATGCAAAAGAAAAAATAGAAAAGATTTCTCAGGAGATAGAGCAGTTGTTAGCTAAAAAAGATGAATTAAGCAGGCAGTGGCAGGCTGAAAAGGAGATAATTTTAAAAATAAGGGAAATAAAAGCAGAGATTGAACAAACCCGTATTGCCTCTGAACAGGCGGAGCGTCAGGGTGACCTTACAAGGGCAGCGGAACTTAGATATGGGAAGATGATAGAGCTTCAGAAAGCCCTTGAGCAGGCAAATACCCAACTTAAAGAAATCCAGAAGAAAAGAAAGATGCTCAAAGAAGAGGTTGATGAGGAAGATATAGCAGAAGTTGTGGCAAAATGGACAGGTATACCTGTGAAAAAGCTTCTTGAAAGTGAAACACAGAAGCTGATAAAGATGGAAGAACGTCTCAGAGAGAGAGTTGTTGGGCAGGATGAAGCAATAATTGCTGTATCAAATGCAATCAGAAGAGCAAGAGCAGGACTTCAGGACCCAAATCGTCCTATTGGCTCTTTTATGTTCCTTGGTCCAACAGGTGTTGGTAAAACTGAACTTGCAAAGGC
>Ga0185342_1000350_pt1 | contig 24158 bp, 22 predicted proteins | sample ConPoolayeEmetaG_FD_128045 | JGI IMG/M metagenome (GOLD analysis project Ga0185342, IMG submission 128045) | Hot spring microbial mat communities from California, USA to study Microbial Dark Matter (Phase II) - Cone Pool mat layer E metaG... ... | reverse complement strand
TCAAAATGCTACTATATAAATGAGATTGAAATTTATTAAATTTATAATAATTTTTTTTAATGGTCTACGATGTAATGTTACATTAATAACTCTAAAAAGAGTCTACGATGTTATGATATTTATTAATTAACTATAGTGACATTAGTCAATAGGTTTATTAACATCAACAATTTTAACTCTTCTACCTTCAACTAGTAACCTGTTCTCGCAAAACAGCTTAACTGCATAAGGATACATTTTATGTTCCACTTTATGAATTTTTTCCTCTAAAGTTTCTAAAGTGTCATTATCTTCAATAATTACTGGCTCCTGCAAAATTATTGGTCCTGTATCCAAGCCCTCATCTACAAAATGAACTGTTACACCAGTTACCTTAACTCCATAATCAAAAGCATCTTTTATCCCATGTGTTCCTTTAAAAGCAGGCAGAAGTGCTGGGTGAATATTAAGTATTTTATATCTGTACTGTTTGATAACTTCTTCACCTAATAAAAGCATATAACCTGCAAGTACAATTAAATCAATATTATTTTCTTTAAGCATATATATTATTTTTTTATCAAAATCACTTCTTGAATTAAAATCGGACAATAAAAAACATTCTGTTTTAATATTGCTGTTTTTTGCCCTTTGAATTGCATAAGCACTCTCATTATTGCTAAATACAAGAACAATTTTGCCATTAAAATAGTTTTTATTTTGGCTATCAATTAAAGCTTGGAGATTAGAACCAAAGCCAGATGCAAAAACTGCTATCCTTTTTAAACCACTCAAAAAAGAAGACATTATTTTATAATCACCTTTCCACTTCCCTTACAAACCTGACCAATTAAAAAAAGATTTTCATTTTGTTTTTTTGCGTAACTAAAAATTTTTTCTTTTTGTTCTGGTTTTATAATTAAAACCATTCCAATACCCATGTTAAAAACCCTAAACATTTCATAATCTGGTAAATCTGCAATTTCTTTAAAAAACAAAAAAATATCAGGTATTTTCCAGGAATTTCTTTCAATTATAGCATCAAGATTATTTGGTATTATTCTATTTATGTTTTCGTAAAAACCACCACCAGTAATATTTGCTATACCGTTTATAGTAATACCATATTCAAGGGCTCCAAGAATAAAATTACAATAAAGTCTTGTGGGTTCCATTAATTTTTTACCCAAAGAATTTAAGCTTAAATTAATTTTTTTTTCTTTAATTATTTTCCGCAACAATGAGTAACCATTGCTATGAAACCCAGATGATGACAGCCCAAATATTAAATCACCTTCATTTACTAGTTTAGGATTAATTATTTTTTCTTTTTCAACTACGCCTACAGCAAAGCCTGCCAAATCTATGTCATCTTCACCATACATATCAGGCATTTCAGCAGTTTCTCCACCAATTAAAGCAGTGTTGCATATCTTGCAGCTATTTGCAATTGAAGTTACTATTATCTCAATTTTTTCTGGGATTAATTTTCCGCAAGCTATATAATCTAAGAAAAATAAAGGCTTTGCACCACAACAAATTAAATCATTAATGCACATTGCAACCAAATCCTGACCAACATTATCAAAAAATCCTGTTTCTTTTGCGACAAGCAGCTTAGTTCCAACACCGTCAGTACAAGATACCAGTACAGGAAACTCAAAGCTTTGCTTATCAAATAAATAAAGAGCAGCAAAATTACTCAAGCTGCTTAAAACATTATTATTAAAGGTAGAAAAAACTGGCTTTTTTATCAACTCAATGGCTTTATTTGCTGCATCTATGTCAACACCAGCTTTTTTATAAGTTAAATGATTATTTACTTTTTCTTGTTTTTCTTGTGAATTTTTTTTTGACATTTTATATATCAATAGATTCTTTTTGGTATTGTGCTTCTTCCATAAAATACTTATTATATTCAACCTTATTATTTATAGGCACTGGATATTCGCCATTAAAACAAGCAAAACAAAATTTATCTTTTGACTCCCCAATTGCTTTAACTAAACCTTCAATAGATAAATATTTTAAACTATCAACATTTAAGTATTTTCTTATATCCTCTAATGTTCTATAGCTGGCAATAAATTCTTTTTTTGTTGCCATATCTATTCCATAATAGCAAGGAAACAATAAAGGAGGAGAGCTTATTCTCATATGCACTTCTTTTGCTCCAGCGCTATAAAGCATCTGGACAACTTTTTTTGAGGTATTTCCCCTTACAATAGAATCATCAATAACTACAAGTCTTTTTCCTTTAATTACATCTTTTAATGGGTTCAATTTTAATTTTACACCAATCTCTCTGATTTCCTGAGTTGGTTGAATAAATGTTCTACCTATATATCTATTTTTAATTAGACCTTCTCCGTAAGGAATTCTAGACTTAGCAGAATAGCCAATAGCTGCTGGGATACCAGAATCTGGAATAGGAATAACCATATCTGCATCCACAAAGCCTTCTATTGCAAGCTGCTGTCCCATTCTGTGCCTAATTTCAAAAATATTCTTATTAAATAAATAGCTATCCGGCCGAGCAAAATAAATCAGCTCAAATACACACATTGAAGTACGTTCAACAGGCAGCATCATTTGTGAACGAAGACCATCCTTATCAATAAATAATATTTCTCCTGGGTCAATTTCCCGAACAAAATTAGCATCTATTATATCTAAAGCACAAGTTTCAGAGGCAATTATATAATCTCCATCTTTATCACCTAAAACAAGTGGCCTAAAGCCGTGTGGATCTCTTGCAGCAATTAACTTGTTCTTTAATAAAATTACAAATGAATATGAACCTTTAATTTTTCCTATTGCTTCCAAAAAAGCATCTTCAAAACTTTCACACTCAGAACTTTCAATTAAGGACGCAATGACTTCTGTATCTGTAGTAGTTTCAAATCTTACGCCTTTTCTCATCTGTTCTTTTCTTAATTCTTCAGTATTTGTTAGGTTTCCATTATGAGCGATGGCAAAAACCTCATCTTTAAACATTCGATAAAGTGGCTGTGAATTGCTCCAGATATTTCTCCCAGTTGTTGAATATCTTGTATGTCCTATTCCAATACTTCCCTGTAATGGCGCTAAGTTCTGTTCAGAAAAAACCTGAGAAACAAGACCTAAATCTTTAAAAACTAATATATTCTCACCATCTGAAACTGCTATACCTGCACTTTCCTGTCCTCTATGCTGTAATGCTTGTAAGCCATAAAAAATAAACTCAGCCACACTCTTTGTAGAAGAGTATATTCCAAAAACTCCACACTTTTCATTAAGCTTTTTAAATATATTTAAATTTTCTCTATCTATTTCCATGTCTAAAAAAATTATATAGAGATTATACCTTATATACTGCTTTATATATATAAGGCTTTATATACTTTATAATCCAAAAACCATTTGAACGGCTAATTCTTTCATTAAACAGCTAATTCTATCACATAAAAAAACTTTTATAGAGATTATACGTTGTTAATACAAAATTAATAATTTTAAAATCAAGTTAACAATTTTAAAACGACTTTAAAAAATATTATATCAATTATAGCATATCCTCACACCATTTCCTTGCATTTATAAACATTTGCATCCAAGGAGAAGGATAAACTTTTCCTTTTAAATCTTTAAATTTTTCCAAGTCTTTAAAGTCTCTTGAATCTTTAAAATCTTTAAAATAATTATTAATAAAAGAAGATTTAAAATCTTCAGAAACCCATGGCCACTGCCATAATAAAAAAGACCTCTCAGGATGTGGCATCATTGCCAAATGCCTTCCATCAATTGAACATAATGCAGTAATTCCAAATGGGGAACTGTTAGGGTTAAACGGGTAATCTTCAGTCGGCATATCTTTATCGTCAACATAAATAATAGGCGCTAAATTTAAATTAATTACATCATTTTTTATTCTTTCATCTGGAAAATATAGATGTCCTTCCCTATGAGCCACCCAAACACCTAAAATAGAACCTTCCATTCCTTTTAACATTATAGAAGGACTTTCTAAAATTTTTACAATTGCCCACCTTGATTCAAACCTCCCTGAAGGATTTGAAATAAACCTTGGCTGCTGTTCCTGGCTAATTTTTGGCCATGGAACCCAACCAAGCAAAGACAAAAGCTGACAGCCATTGCAAACACCTAATGAAAATGTATCTTTCTTTTCATAAAACCTATGAAACATTTCAGATAATTTTTCATTAAACTTTATTACACCTGCCCATCCTTTAGCACTATCTAAAACATCTGCATACGAAAAACCACCAACAAATACAGCCCCTTTAAAATCATCTAGACTTATCTCATTATTAAGAAGGTCAGTCATTGTAACATCCCATGTTTCAAAGCCAGCAAAGTAGAACGCCGAGGTCATTTCCCTATCTCCATTGCTGCCTTCTTCTCTGATTATTGCAACCTTTGGTTTTGTATTTTTCTTATTTTTATAATTATTATTTATAAAAAAATTTTTAAAGGTATTTTCAGGTTTAAAATTTACATAATAATGTGGGTTTTCTCTTAAATGTTTCCTTCTCTGCTTGACTGCAAAAACAGGATTTTGCTGATACTTTTCAAGTTCATCACTTGTTGCTTCCCACCATAAAATTAACTCATTTGTATCAAGCTCCTCAACAATCCTTTTATTTACCCTTATAATTAATTTTTTTTCTTTTTTTGTCGAACCAAGACTGTAAGCTTTTAAATTATATTTTTTTATTATTTCAAAAATGCTGTCTTTGTTTTCTTCAAAATATTCAACTATAAGACCAAGCTCTTCAGAAAAAAGCTTTTGAATACACTTTTTTAAAAAAACTTCATCAATTTCACTAAAAAAATTATTATCATTATCATTATTACCATCATTATCTTTATTATCATCATTATATTCACTGTCTTCATTAAGCTCCAGGTACAACTCGGCTCCACAATTTCCAGCCATAATCATTTCACTTACTGCAGTAATTAAACCACCATCACTTATATCATGCCCAGCAGTTATAAGCTCTTTTTGAATCATCTCCTGAATGGCATAAAAAGCATTTTTTAACAAATTGACATCTTCAACATCAGGACAATCATTGCCAATTTGATCAAAACACTGTGCTAAAGCTGACCCACCTAGTCTGCTTTTACCATTAGCCAAATCAATTAACAACAACTTGCTTTTTGAAGGATTTTTAATATCTGGAGTAATTACTTTTGTAATATCTTCAACAGTACAGTAAGCTGAAATTACAACTTCATTGGGTGATTTTACAATTTCGCTTCCAACCTGTGCAGCCATTGAAACACTGTCTTTGCCACCATCAGCAGCTATACCCAGCTGTTTCATTAGATCGCAAAGAGCTTTAGCCGACTTAACTATTTCAACACCCTCACCAGGCATTTTTGCAGGCCACATCCAATTTACAGAACATTTAATATGGGTTAAATCTGTAAGCTTAGCCCACATAATGTTTGTAATTGCTTCTGCAACAGACATCCTAGCCCCTGCTTCCGGGTCAACCATTATTTTTAACGGCTGTTCACCAATTGAGATTGCAGCACCAGTAAGTGAAAAATGACTTTGCGCAATAACAGCTACATCAGATACAGGAAGCTGAAGAGGACCGCAACATTGTTGCCTAGCAATAAGACCTGTTACACTTCTGTCAACTTTTCTTACTAAGTAACCCTTAGAGCCAACAGAAGGTAGCAAAAAGACCATTTTTAAGGCATCTTTAATAGTCAGCCTTTCTGGTAATTTAAGAGGGATAAGCTTCTTTGAAACTGTTTGCAAATTAAATGTTTTTTTAGGAATATTTCCAAGAATTTTAGATAACTCAAGATTAACATGAACACTGTTATCCTGACTATCATAAACAAATATTTTGCCATCACCTGTAATTTCACCAAGAACTTCACAATTAACTTTTTCTCTTTTACAAATTTTTAAAAATAAATCCAAATTTTCTGGATATATAAGTAAAGCATTTCTTTCCTGATATTCACAAACCCAAATTTCAAGGACAGACATTGTTTTATCACCTAATTTAATCTGCCTGATGTCAACCCGCCCGCCAGAAGGGTTTATTATTTCTGTTATTACATTACATGGCCCTCCAGCCCCTTGATCATGTATGCTTAAAATAGGATTGTTTTTGCCCATCTCAACACAAGCCCTTATAACACGATTTAATTTCTGCTCCATTTCAGCGTTACCTCTCTGGACAGCATTAAAATCAAGCTCTTCTAAATTCTCACCTTGAATTAAACTTGATGCAGAACCACCACCCATTCCTATACGGTAAGCAGGACCACCAACCTGCAAAATAAGCATACCTTTTTTAGGATTGTATTTTTTTAAATGGACATCATCAATTTGACCAATACCACCAGTAAACATTATGGGTTTTATCCATTCTTTTCTTTCATCATTTGGCAAAATTTGACCAAATGTTCTTACAAAACCCTGGATTACTGGTTCGCCAAATTTATTGCCATAATCCGATGCACCATTGCTTTCTTCAATTAATATTTTTAATGGTGATGCTAAATTCGTTGGATATTTAAAGGACTCATTTTCACCAGGTATTTTGTAGCCTTTTATATTTAAATTTCCTGTAGCATACCCTGCAGTACCTGCAATTACAAGGCCTCCTCTGCCAGTTGCTTGCACATCCCTTATTCTTCCACCTGTTCCTGTCTCTGCACCTGGAAATGGAGCAACACCGCTTGGAAAATTGTGTGTTTCAGCAGTAAAAATTAAATGATACTTTTTCTCTTTTTCTTTAAAATAACTACAAAATCCCGGCGCTTTAGGTATAATTGTTTTAATTTTAAAACCTTTTATAACGCTCGAGTTATCTTTAAATGCAACAAGGCTATTGCTAGGATTTTCTTTTAATGTTGATTTAATAAGGTCAATAAGATTATATTCAAACTTTTTGCCATCAATTAACAAGTTGCCTTTAAAGAACCAATGTCTTGAATGTTCACTATTTGCCTGACTTAAGTGATATATTTCAACATTTGTTGGATTTCTTTTAATATCATTTACAAATAAATTATAATAAAAATTCAAATCCCAGTTATCAAATCCAAGTCCTGAGCTTTTATTTAACTTTTCTAAAGCACTTATACCTTCTTCTAAAAGTGGTATGGTAAATGTTTTTTGTGGAATTATCCCAGTTTCAAAAGTAAATAATTTTTTTTGATATACGCATTCTGTCATCTTGTCATGGTTATTCTTTATAAATTCATCAATATTTTGTAATGGATTTAATTTATATCTTCTTGATCTTTCAAGCCTTAATATTTTATCTAATCCACAGGCATTACAAATTGCAACAGCATTAGTTGAATAAGAAGTTTCAAAATTTAACCTTGGTCCAAATTCAATTATTGTAAAATCATTGCTTGAACTATTATTTTTATAATTGCTTGAACTATTATTTTCAAGGAAAGATTTATTATTGAAATTTTGCGGTTGAAATGTCTCAGACAAAAGCCACTTTAAAATATTAATTTCTTTACTATTAAGTTCTGAAGAAGTTTCAATGTAGAAACAAAACTCAAAACTCTTATCGACAAGACGATAAAAGTGAAGCAAAGTTAAGTCTCCTCTATTGTCTCTAATCTGTTAATAATTGTATCAATATATTTTAAGTGATATTTTACATCAAAAAGATTTTCAATTTCTTTTTTTGTTAAAAACTTTAACACTTTTTTATTTTTTAATATATTATCCTTAAAACTTCCCTCTGTATCCCAAGCTTTTAAAGCTTCTTCTTGTATAATTTGATATGCATCAGCTCTTGCCATACCTTTATTTATTAATTCAAGCAAAACTCTTTGCGAAAAAATAATACCGCCATATTTCATCAAATTTCTTTCCATATTATTCTTATGAACTGTTAAGTTTTTTATAACATCAGTAATTTTATCTAACAAATAATCCAATATTATAAAGCTGTCAGGAATTATAACTCTTTCAGCAGAAGAGTGAGATATATCTCTTTCATGCCATAGTGCAATATTTTCCATTGCAACAACAGCATTTCCCCTTAAAACCCTTGCAAGACCACATATTCTTTCACAAATAATAGGGTTTCTTTTATGCGGCATAGCTGAAGACCCCTTTTGGCCCTTTGAAAAAGGTTCTTCAGCTTCTTTAACATCTGTTCTTTGAAGCCCCCTAATTTCAAGAGCGATTTTTTCAAGTGTTGCACCGCAAATTGCAAGTGCTGATAACATTTGTGCATGCCTGTCACGTTGAAGTATCTGTGTTGAAGCTAAAGCAGGTTTTAAGCCTAAAATTTCACAAACTCTTTTTTCAACTTCTGGTGGTGTGTTTGCATAAGTTCCTACAGCTCCTGATATTTTACCATAACTAATATTTTCTTTAGCATCAATTATTCTTTTTAGATTTCTATTCATTTCAAATGCCCATACAGCAATTTTAAAGCCAAAAGTAATTGGCTCAGCATGTATCCCATGTGTTCTTCCAACCATTACAGTATCTTTATAATTTAAAGCCTGATTTTTTAGTACAGTAATAAATTTTTTTATCTTATCTATTATAATATCAGTGCTTTCTACCATTTGTAGAGAAAGAGCAGTATCACCAATATCAGAAGATGTAAGGCCAAAATGCAGATATTTTGCAGAATCTCCAATATAAGACGAGACATTATTTAAAAAAGCTATAACATCATGATTTGTAACTGCTTCAATTTCATTAATCTTCTCAATATCAAATTGGCCATAATTTACTATATCATCACTTGCTTTCTTAGGAATTATTCCAAGTTCAGCCTGTGCAACACTTACAGCTTTTTCAATTTTTAGCCAATAATCAAACTTGGACTCTTCAGCCCAAATTTTTCCCATTTGTGGATTTGTGTATCTTGGTATCATAATATTATTATTCTTCTATTACTCTATTATTCTATTATTCTAATTCTATTGTTCTATTGGTCTATTCTTCTATTATTCTATTATTATCTTATTGTATTATCTTATTGTGTTATCTTATTGTTTTATTGTTTATTTTTTACAGTTTTCTATGTCTTTGTCTTTTTTTGGTTTTTGTTTTTGTCTTTGTCTTTAGCTTGGTCTTGGTCTTTAGCTTTTTTTTGGCTTTGGCTTTGAGTTTGACTCTGGTTTTTGTTTTGGCCTTTGCTCTGGCTTTGGCTTTGGTTCAGGTTTTGGTTTTGCATTTGGCTTTGATGTTGGCTTTGACCGCTATTATTGCTATCACTTATTTCTCTATTTATATTTTTACTTATATTTTTACTTATATCACTGGCTGGTGGCACTAACTTTTTTAATAGTTTTTTGTCGATTAAATTTTTAAAATTATCATAATCTTTTTCTACTTTTAAGTCATATAAATTTTCACCAAAATCATAAAAAACCTGATCAAATTCTGAAATACAAATATCACTAACTTGTTTTATCCACTTATTGTTTATCTTCCAGCTCTCAAAATCAGCTAGCCATTCTTTATCATTTTTTGGTATTTGATTTTTTAAAAAATCGAGAAGCTTTTTTGACTTTTTTGATACCTGAAGTAAAAAATATTTTTCTTTTGAAAGGTTTGAAAGATTTGCTATGCTTAATTCAATTTCTTTTGACATTATGATCCTTAAATTTAAGTATAATAAATGCAATTAAATGTAATTGTTTTAAATTAAATATGCTTTAAGTTAATTAATTATGTTTTACTTTAATATGTTTTTTACTTTAGATATATTTTACTTGCTTAAAACCTAAATTACAATAATTGTAAAATACAATAATTTATATGCAGTTTTAATTAGTATTAATTTTAATTAGTATTAATAAATTGGTTTTAATAAAATAATTACAAATTGGCATTAATAACTTTTAACAATATTAAAAACGATGTTAAACACAAATTAATACCTTATTATAAATATTATAAGTTAATATTTTATAAAATTAATTCCTATAATATTAAAGTTAATTACTTATTTTAAATAAGGTTTTAAAAAATTCTTAACTTCATTTTCATCAACTACAACATAACTGATGTTGTCAATTGTTTTAGTTTTACCAGGAATAGTAATTCTTTCAAAATCTTTATTAGAAAATATTAATATAGCACCAAGTTTAACATAATCAAAAATAGTAAAATCAGACTTTGTTTCTTCATTAAAGATGGCAATAATTCGAGGAGCATTTGGGATAATTGACAAATTTAATTTTTGCTTTAAAAGCTGAGAAATTAAATACTTTTGCCTGTCAACCCTATCAAAATCACCACCAGCAGTTTTTCTACATCTAGCAAAAGCCAGAGCCTGTTCACCATCCATTATATAAGTTCCTGGCTCAAAATCCGCACCTGAAAGAGGGTCATGCATTGGCTCATCAACAGTAATTTCCACTCCACCTAAAGCATCAATTAACCTTTTAAACCCTTCAAAATTAATAAGCATTGTTTTATTAATTCTTATATCAGTAAGCTCGTATATTTCATCTTTTAACATTTCTTCTCCGCCATAAACATAAGCTGCATTTATTTTATTCCATCCATGACCTTCAAGTTTTACTCTTGTATCCCTAGGAATTGAGATTAATACATCTTTATTACCAAAACTGGAAATATGATAAATCAATATGGTATCAGTTCTGCCCTTAAACTTTTTTAAATCCTCTCTTTCATCTACTCCAAGAAACAAATAATTATTTGAATTTAAAGCTGAGATCTTGCCCACTTGCTTTATTGTTTCATTTAACTCTGTATCTTTATCTTGATTTTCTTCAGAAGAAGTTTTAAAAAATGAAGCTATTAATGGATAAGATAAAATAAGAATGACTAGCAAGCCAATAAAAAAAATAATTATAAAAGTAATAAAACAGCCTCTTGCTTTACTCATTTAAACTCATTAACTAGCTTTAATTATAATTTTTATAAACTGCATTAGATAAATAATAAAGGGTATGGAAAAGTTTTTCAATAGGATCATTGGTTTGGACGTTGACATTTTTTGGAACTTTAATCGGTGTGGATGTGTAATTTATAATAACTTTTATTCCAGATATAACAAGTAAGTCTGTTACAGACTGAGCAGACTCATCAGGAACAGCAAGAATAGCAATATTTATTTTCTTTTCTTTTATCACTCTAGTTATTTCGCTAACATCTAAAACTCTTCTACCTGAAATAACTCTATTGATTATTTCAGGGTTATTGTCAAAAACATCTTCTATTCTAAAGCCAAATTTGTCTAACATTTTATAATTTAAAATAGCTTTACCTAAATTACCCGCACCTATTAATGCAATTTTTACTTTTTCACTATAACCAAGTATTTTATTAAAAGAATTTATTAAATCATTAACATCAAATCCAACACCTCTTTTACCTTTTAAACCAAAATACAGTAAATCTCTTCTAACTTCAGCACTATTAATTTTGGTATAATTGGAAATATCTTGAGATGTTACAGTTCTTTTTCCTAATTCCTTTAGTTGAAGCATGTATTTTAAATAATGTGTCAGTCTTGTTATAAGACCTTCAGAGTAAACTTTTGTTTTCATTTTAAAAACCTCTTAATTTGTTAACTGTTAAGTTATGATTAAGAATATATCTTAAGTATGTATCATAATTGTAACTTGTATCATAATTGTAACAAAATTATTAAATTATAACAATGATTACATAAAATTACAACTTCACAACTTGTTAGAACTTAAAATTATAAATTCCATCCTGATAACTAAAATTTTTACCACAGTTAAAGCAAGTTATATTAAAACTATTTTTAATTTCACTCAAATTAACCACCTTAAGAGCATCAATTTTACAGTTAGGGCAAATAAAAATATCCTCAATATTTTCTCTAACACTAAGATTTTCTATTATATCAATATTCTCACTATTAGTTTTAGTATCAGTATTAATAATATTAATACTGTTGTTATTATTACTAATATTATTACTAATATTATTAGTATTCTTAATGTTATTATTTTTAAAGACAACTTTATTTTCTTTAGAATTATAAAAAACTGTTTTTAAAAAAATACTTGGACCAATATCTATAAAAGAAAATAAGTTTTGATAAAAATTCTCAAAAAATAATAAGGCTTTAATATTTACTTTCCTTTTTAAAAAACTAAGCCTTAAATTTGATGCACTAATTTGTTTTAATATTTTAAAATTTACCTGCTTTAGCGCAGATTTTATAAATTTTGGATGATAATCAAGAATGGTTTGGCCTATCTGAAGCGGTTTTTTACTAAAAGGTGAGCCATTTAATCTTTTTAAAAAAAATCTTAAAATATTTTTTAGGTTTCTTTTATTTGCAAATTCAAGAACAAAAATCCCTTTGGGTTTTATTACTCGACTTACCTCTAAAAAATACTTTAGCGGGTCCGTTAAGTGATGTATAACCCTTACCGTTAAACAAACATCGCAAAGATTATCTCTAAAAGGTAAATTGTTTACATCTGCAGCTATAAAAAACACATTATCAAAAACACTTTCTTTTTTATTATTTTTTAAATATTCTAATACATGAGATTTAGCATTTTTCAAATTATTAAGCGAATAATCAACAAGAAAGATTTTTTTAAAATTCTCATATTCATTAAAAAGCCTACCAAAACCACACCCTAAGTCAGCAAAAATCTTTTCATCTTGGATAATATCTTTTAAGCACTTTCTTATTGCTAATCTTTCAGCTCTATCTTCATAATCGCGATTATTTTCCTTCCAAAAAAGTCTATAGTCATAATTTTCATAGTCAGATTGTCTAATCAATTGAATTTCTCCTCTTGAAATTTATAATGAAGTTCAATATTAAAATTCATAATAAAAATTCAAAATAAATAATTAATGAAAATTTTTTGTGAATTAGCAGTTTATAATGAAAACTTAATTTGAATTACATCATTGTCTTGGACAATATAATCCCTGCCCTCAATTCTTAAAATGCCCTCTTCTCTTGCCTTATGAATTGACCCAATCTCTAAAAGCTTTTTACAATTAATCACTTCTGCTTTTATAAAACCTTTTTGCATATCAGTATGGATCTTTCCTGCTGCTTCTAAAATTTTAGTGTTTTTAAGTAAAGGCCATGCACGGGCTTCATTTTCATTTATAGTATAAAAAGTTATTAAGCTTAATAAATCATAGCTTTTTTTTATAAACTCTGAAACACTATCTTCTTTAATTCCTAATTCCGTTCTATAGAGTTGGCGCTCTTCTTCAGGCAGCTTTAAAAGCTCATTTTCAAGCTTTCCATAAATTTTTACAATATTTACTGAATTTGTTTTAAAATTAATCTCCTTTAAAAGATTGTTATAAAGCTCTTCGTCTTCTTTTTGTCCACTTAAATTTGCCACAAAAATTATTGGCTTAAAATAAAACAAATTTAATTCATTAAAAAGTAAGGGACTTTTTTGATTTATCTTTTCAGCTAATTTATTTTTACTATTAGATCCAATATCATTAATATTTATATTTAAGTCATCAACAAATTCCAAATCTATGTTATTAAGCTTTTCTATTAAAAAATCAATAATTTCTAAATTTTCTTTGGCTTGTTTATCACCTGCTTTAGCAAGACTTAAATATTTTTCTTTTCTTTTTGCTAATATTTCAAGATCAGCTAAAATAAGTTCAGTATTTATTATTTGGATATCTCTTAAAGGATTTATATCTTTTGCAATGTGAGATACATTTTCATCTTTAAAACACCTTATAACATGAGCAATTACATCAACTTCTCTAATATGTGAAAGAAATTTATTGCCAAGCCCCTCACCTTTGCTTGCACCTGAAACCAAGCCCGCAACATCTACAAATTTAATTGAAGCAAATGTCACCTTTTTTGAATTATAGATTTTTGCGAGTTTAGCAATATTATTATCTGGGACATTTACTAGCCCTACATTAGGTTCAATTGTGCAAAATGGATAATTTGCCACTACTGCATGAGCTTTGGTTAAAACATTAAAAATTGTTGATTTACCAACATTTGGCAAACCAATAATACCAACTTGCATATTAATTAAAAATTAAGTTTTATTAAGCTTTTTTAAATATCAAATATATTACAAAAATAAAAGCCCTGTAACTTTACTAAAAATAACATTGTTAAAAACAATATTACTATTTTACTATACTATAATTATATGTTAATTATAACAATGATAATTATAACATAGTAAAATTATCAAACTATAGTAAATTTACAGGACTTTTAAAACAAATAATTTAATACACTTTTTAGCTACTAAATAGCTAAATTAAAACAAATTTTTCTCTTTCTTATTAAAGTAAGCTATTTCTTTTTACCTTTAGCTTTATTTTTTTTGCCTGCCATCCTGACCTCCCTCCGCCGCCTACAATTGACAAAAAATTAATAATATTAAAGATTATAATGATATTAATTCTAAAATTTAATTAATGCAATAAATTTTTAATAAAATTTTATAATTTAACTTCCGTCATTTTGGCTTTGCTCATTTAGGTGTACCATTTCACAGCTTTCCTCTATATCACAACCTTTATCTGACTGCTCCTTAGTTTTTTTATCTACAGCTTTATAACTTTTCTTTTTTTTAGAGCCGTCATTTGTACTGTCAGAATTTAAATTTTTTTCAGCTTTATTGTTTGTATTAAACTCTAAGCTTAGTGCAACCATATCTGCATTGATATTTAAAATGTTATATTTTTTACCCTCCTTATTTTCCCAGCTTCTAAGATTTAAATGACCGCTTACAATTACACGGTCACCCTTTTTTAAAGAAAGAGCACAGTTTTCCGCTAAGCTATTCCATGCTGTAATATTAAAAAAGTTAACATGGTTATTTTCATAGCCATTTAAATCTTTCCATCTTTTATTTACAGCTAACCCCATTTCAGTAATTGCAATTCCCTCATTAGTATATTTAAGCTCTGGATCACGAGTTAAGTTACCTAAAAGATAAATTTGATTTATACTTATCAATTCTCCCCCTAAAAATAATTTAATGATATTGTTTTATTAATACTCTAATAAAATCTAATAATTACTTTATAAAATTTAAAAATTATATTATCGATTTTATTACTTACAATTTTACAACGATGTTAAAAGTCAAAATTTATCCTTTTACAGCTGTTAAATTTTTCATCCCATGGGAATGTTATTTTAACTTTTGAAGATGAATAAACCTTTAAAGACTCTAAATTTAAAATTTTAAAAATACGCCAAAACATAAAATCTATTTTTTTAGATACTAAAACATTAACTTCATCATAATTAGCAATAACTTTTACAAGAGAACAGCTATTTTTTTCAGCAGCTTCTTTTGCAGTATAAAAAATTTCATAGTCTTGTAATTCAAAAAAAATAATTTTCTGACCAACAGCAAGCGCAGCAGCATTTGCGGCATTTTGAGCAGCCAAACGTGCAGTAAAAATTCTTGATAAATCAATTACAAACAAAAAAGCAGTTGAAATAACAATAATAAAACAAATTACAAATATAGATATATTTCCAGCCTGATTAAATAAATTATTACTTAATCGATTTTTTAAAAAGAATTTAAGTTTATCAAATAAAACACCGATTGATTGATTTATTTTATAATCACATAATCGATTACCTGTCCGATTTTTAAATATATGCTCTTTAAAACTATTCTTTACCATTTTATACCTCTTTAGCCATATATCACGCCAAATTTAGTCCTATTTTGCAAATTTTTTAGTACTGCATTTAGTACTGCAGTATTTTGAATCTTGCTAGGCATTAAATTTACTATTCCTGCTATTCCTCAGACTCCATTCTAACAATACTTTTACCAAATAATTCTGCTTTTCCAATTAAAAACATATTATAAAAATTTAAAAGATTATCAGGCTGGTATTTAACTACAACAGTTGCATAACTTCCAATTCTTCTGGATTCTTTTTGTTGAGGATAAATTTGGATATCCAAATTGTTCTCTGATAGATTTGAACAATTATTATAAATACTATTTAATGCCTGCGCATTTGAATTAGTAGTAGCTAAAACTCTTGCACCTTGCTCAGCCGCATTAACAAGAATATTTTGAATATAGACAATGTATCCTAACTGGGCAATTATTAAAACAGATATAATAACAATTGGAAACACTAAAATAAACTCAACAGTTGATTGACCATTTATTTTTAAAAACTTATAAACAAATAAGCTTTTCATGCAATTGCTAACATTTTTATACTTATATTTATTTTTCTTATGCTTATATTTATATTTTTTAATATTTATATTGAACATTTATATCTATATCTATGTTTATTTTAATTAATATTTTTTTAAAATTTTTAAATAAAGTCATTCTCTTAAGTTAAAATAAATTTTAAACAAATAAATGCCCAGTCAGGAAATATAATACTAAACCATTGAAGCTATTTTTGAAAATACTTTAGATATCAGCTCAATAATCATTGGTTTTCCCACTGCAATTAATATTGCACTTATAATTCCAGCTATTACCATAACAAGAGCATATTCTATTGTTGATTGTCCTTTTTGATTTTTTATTTCTATAAGTTTTGTTTCAAATTTTTGATAAACATTTTTTATTAGTTTTTTAATTATAATCACCTCCTTTCTTTTAAATTTAGATTATTTATTTATGCCACCTCCTTTCATAAATTAACAATTTAACTATTACTTACAAAATTTCACTATAAACCTCTCAAAGGCAAACTTTCCAAAAATTGCAAAAATTATAATTTTAATTTAAAAACCCTCCTGCCAGTGAAAAAACCAAAGGAGCTCCAACCAGTAAAATAAAAGCTGGTAAAATTAAGAAAACTAATGGAAATAGTAAAAGAATTGAACTTCTTCGAGCCTGCTGTTCATATTTCTGAAGTTTTTCAAACCTTAAAAATTTTGCTTTTTGAATTAAAATTTCATTAATTGAAGAACCATATTTTTCAGCCTGTATTAAAATAAAAAGCAAGTTCTTTAAATCCTCAGATAGAAATTTTTCTTTAAAACTATTATAAGCTTGAGCTCTTCCTAAACCAAAATCTAAAACTTTAACAAACCTTTCAAGCTCTAAAGTTGTTGCGCTCTTGTATTTTTCTATTATTATTTTTATTGAGTTGTAAATATTCTGACCAGATAAAATCGCAATAATTAACAGATCAATAATATAAGGCAAATCTTGGTTTAACTGTTTTTGTCTATCTGAATAAATTTTTAATAACAAAACCTCAGGAACAAAAAATCCTATTATCCCAAAGATAAAAAACAATATAACTGAAAGTAAAGCATTAATCCTTATAAGCAAACTAAATAAGGAAAATAACACAAGAGAAATAAATTTTATTCCAAAAAAAATATTGATATTTCTAAAATAAGCTAAGCTTTTAAAAATAGTTTTTGCAGTTTTTGAATTACTTGAATTAAAAATTTTTTCTAAAATCTCCTTATAACTCAAGTAAATCTTTCTGCTTAAAAATTGAACAAAAAAAGTGCCTATTTTACTGCATAAAATTATTAAAAATGAATTAATATCGTTATTATAATTATTCATTTTAAGGCTTTTATTCTTTGTGTTAATATTATTACTATTATTACTAAAATTATTATTAACATTATCACCAATATTATTATTCCATTTAATATTATTATTGCTTTTATTATCTCTTCTTATATTCATTGTTTTTTTATCATTTAAATTTTAATAATTTTCTTATTGCTAAAATTCCTAAAATTTCTAAAAGACATCCGACTGCTAAAACAATATTTCCAATCTTACTTTGAAAAAAATTAACAACACTGTCATTTACGAGAAAATAAATCCCAGTAAGTACTATTATCGGCATAGAAGCTATGATATTTCCGGAATATCTTGCCTGCAGTGTCAAAGTTTTAGTGTGCAGTCTTGATTTAAAATTTTGCTGAAAGTTATCAATTATATTATTTAAAATATAAATTATATTACCACCAATTTTATTATTGATTTTAAAGGCAGTTACAACAAGATATGCTTCTTTTAAAGAACATCTTCTTGCAAAATTATCAAAAGCCTCATCAAAAAATAAACCGGTCTCAAGTTCACAAACTAAACTTTTTAAATATTTCTTAATTGGATACCTTGACTGTTCTGAAAGCTTCTTTATTGCTTCTCTAACAGTATTTCCAGCTCTTATAATAATTATCATATTTACTAATAACTCAATTAGCTGATTCAATAAAATTTCATCTCTTTTATTTATTAAAAAGTTTAAAATTTCTGAAGTAATTAAATAAACAAAAATAGAACTAAATATGCTCAAAATAATATTTTTAGTAAAGAAAAAAACTAAAATACCAATGCATAAATAAAATAGTAAAAAGCTAACTTTTCTTTTTTTTGGTTCAATTTTATTTAAAAAATCCAATATATTAATTATCAAAATTTTTAAACTCCCCTTTTATTTTTTCTAAAAACTTTGGCTTATGACCAGTCCATACATAACCGTTATTGGTACTAATAAAAATATCTTTTACTAAAATTTCTTTAAATTGCCCAGTTCTTTTGCTTTCAGAGAAAACAAGTTCACTAATTTTTGCTACTTTTCTTTTTCCATCTGCTAATCTTTCTAAATGAATTATTAAGTCAACAGATGATAAAATTATTCTTTTAATTGAATCATAATTAAAATTAATTGCTGAAAGAAGCAGCATTGTTTCAAGTCTTGTTATTAAATCAACAGGTGAGTTTGCATGAATTGTAGTCATAGAACCTTCATGCCCTGTATTCATTGCCTGCAATATATCTATGGCTTCAAGTCCCCTAATTTCACCAACAATTATGCGGTCAGGCCTCATCCTTAGAGCATTTTTAACAAGCTCCTTTATGGTAATTTCACCTTTTCCTTCAATGTTTGACTGTTTTGCTGTAAGTTTAATTATATTTTCAATATTTAAATTAAGTTCTGGAGTTTCTTCTATAACTATTAATCTTTCATTGTTTGGAATAAAATTTGAAATTACATTTAAAAATGTAGTTTTTCCACTGGAAGTTCCTCCAGATATAATTATATTAATTCTTCCTGCAACACAGCTTTTAATAAAATCAAGCATTGCCTGATTTAAAGAGCCAAGTTTAAGTAAATCTTCCGCCATCAATAAATCATTCTTGAATTTCCTAATGGTAACTGTAGTATCAGCTTCAGAAATAGGCTTTATTACTGCATTAATTCTTGAGCCATCTTCAAGCCTTGCATTAACCATTGGGCAGCTCTCATCAATTCTTAAACCTAAAGGACTTACTAATTTCTCTACTAAATTTCTTAGATGTTGCCTGTTTTTAAACTTAATTTCGGTTTTTTCAATAACACCATTTCTCTCAACATAGATTTTGTCAAAATCATTTATCATAATTTCTGTTATGCTATTGTCTTTCATAAAAATACTTATTGGACCATATTCAAAAGTTTCTTCATAAATCTGTCTTGAAATGTCTAATATTCTTTTTTCACTAATAACAATTTTTTCTTGGTTTATAATTTTTTTTAAAGCTTGGAATATCTTTTCTATTTTTTTTTCAGGACTTAAAAATAAAAGCTTATTTAAATCAACTCTTTCAATAAGTATGTTAGACAAAAAGTTTATTAACTCTTTAGAATCAAGAAGGCAATTACTTAAGGCATCCCTATTATTATCATTTTCATCATTATCATTACTATTATTTAGGTTGCCATTTACATTGTTATAAATGCTTTGGTTATTTTTATTATTATCGATATTGTTTTTATAATAATTATTATTTATTGCGCTCATTTTGGTATTTTGCTTGTTTTTGTTTTTAATTTTTTATTTTTAACCTAATTTTTTTTACTTTATTTTTTTGAGTTAAAGTTTTTTAAAATAATTCCTCATACAAACTGTCGCTGTAACTTGAAATTGCTTTAATTGTTCTTAAACAATAGTTAAATAAATAAAAGGGTCCCTTTAGGTTATATAGATAATCAATATCTTTGTCATATGGAATAAATGCTTTAACAGGTAGAGAAATTGAATTTATTAACCTTGGGCCTAAAGTAAAAGGTCTAAAATTAAATTTATTAATGATAATATCTATCTTATACTCGTTTTCTTCTATAAAAAAATTTGAAAGCAAAACCTCTAAATTATTTATACAAATATTATCTGCTCCGGATACAACCACTATTTTATCAACTGACTCAAAGTCAAATTTACTTTCACTAAAAAAATAATATTGAGGCAAGTCTATTATTACTAAATCAAATGTATTTAAAAGCAGCTCAATAAAAGCAGACAAATTCTTATAGTATTCAAAAACATTTTTTTCAAATTTTAACGAAGGCAAAATCAAATTTAGACTGTTTTCAAAGTTTACAACTATTTTCTTTAATAAAGTCAAATCAACGTCATTTGCATTTTCTTTAATGTCCCCTATGTCTCTAATAACATTTTCATTAATTTCAAAAATAATTCTTGAATCCTTTTTGCCAATATTTGAATCTAAAAGTAAAATATTTTTATTTTTTGTTTTAGCTAGGTAAGAAGCAACACAATTAGTTATAAAGCTTAAGCCACATCCACCTTTTACAGATGTAAAAACCACTAGTCTTGAATCTTTTATAAAATTTTCTTTCATTTTAATACCTACTTCTAATTCCTGTTTTTGTTTTAATAATTTTTATTTTTAGAACTACATAAAGCTATAATTAAAGCCATATAAAGCTAGTTTTAATTTTTTTGTAATTTTTTATTTTTAAAATTACATTTTTATAATTAATCTACAAACTTATAACTTATTTATAACTTCACCTCATATTCGTCTTATTCCCTGATGGGCAGATAGAGGCAAAAAGAGGCCCAAGCTGCAAAGAATTTATTAACATTTCTACTTCTGATGGTGTTAGATAAAAAGTAAGAATAATCTGAAACTTTTGCAAACCACTCATATTAGTTGAATCACTGCCAAAAACACCTGAGAAAATAGACGAACCTTCGCTGCTTATGCCATCTAAGGTTGAAAAATTTACGTTTTCATTATCAGTTGATGAATTATTTTTAGTTTTGCCATTAATTAGTATGATCTTTTTATAAGAAAGAATTGTTTTAGATATTATCTTTTCATTATCTTTATCATAATATGCAGAAACTAAATCAATATTATCTCCAACATTTAATAATGATTGCTCTCCATAATATATTACGGGAATGCTTATCGCTCTGTAACCTTCTGGAATATAATAAGAAAAATTTAGGTAATTCTGATTTTTTTTCGCTTCATTTTCAATTTTGTCAAATGATAAAATTTCACCAGTAGATATGTCTTTTATTGCATTTTTCCCAACAATCTCCTTTTTATTAGTTATATATTTTGAATCAAAAAGTTTTACAGAAATTATGCTTTTCTCAATTTTGTCTTCTTTAATTTCTTCGCCATTTAATATATTATTTTTAGCAACATACACCTCAACCACATCACCTTTATTTAATTTGTTATCTTTTTTGTAGCTAGAAAAATACCAAAAAATTACAAAGCCTAAAAATATCAATAAAAAAACAGCAATAGCTATGAATATTTTTCTTTTTAAAAATAAATTTAAGCTATTCAAATTTTTTCCTCCAATAAACTTTTAATAATTTGCATATTAGCATATTTATATAAATAAGTAAATATACTATTACGAAATTTTTAAAAAATTTTTTAAAATTTTTTATCGTATTAATTCTTTACTGTATAATCTGAATTATTTATTTGCGTGTATTAATTAACATAATGGAGATTATTAATATAATTAATTATAAATGAGACATGACTATTAAAACTGACTTTAGCAGGATTCCAATAGCAGCTTTTTTAAGGCATTATTTTACTATTGGACAAAAATATATCGAAAGGCAAAAATATAGCAAAATAATTTAAAAAAATATCAAAGAGATTAAAGCAATGTTAGGTAATTTTGTATATGTTTACGAAATTCTTCAAAATCTTCAATATTATTTTGAATTGAAATCTGAAGACCATAATATATAGCCAACTGGTCTTTCAAAGAGTCTCTTAACTGTTCAATTTTGATTTTTTTAAATTCATGCAGCATGGCTATATTTTTACTTAATTCATTTAGTTTTCTGTCAATTAATAATCTATCAATCATTTAATCTATCTCGTAATAAATTTAAGAGATTTTTCTATTAAGCAATTTATAATCCATATATTTATTTATAGAATCAATCTCAAATCTTATTCTTTTACTTTCATCTTTAGAATAGATAAGCTTTCCATAATAAATTACGCGATGCTTTAGTAAAACAGAAGCATAATTTAAAATTACTAAATCGACTTTGTTTGTTTTTAACCTATCCATTATATCAGTCATTACTTCTGCTTGATATCCATACCTGTATTCCTTATCATCTACTTTTTCCTCATCGATAAATATGGCAATATCAATATCGCTTAGCTTATTGCAGATTCCCTTTGCTACTGAACCAAAAACATAAACAAAAACAATTTCCTCTCTACTCCTAAAATAATTTTTTAAAGTTTCCTTTATTGAGTTTAATTTATTCAATATATCCCTTTTTTCCATAATTTATAAATATTTTTGATTTTATAAAAAAATTATTTGATATTTATGCCCCAATGTCAAGCAAATTTCCAGAATAAAAGGTCAGGGAAATTCCACAAATTTAGCAAAAAATATTTAGTTTTCAACTTTCTTATCTTTAATATTTTTAATATGCTTTTTTGTGGCAATAAAAAACTTGCTATAAACCTGCTATAAACTTGCTATAAACTTGCGTAAACAAGCTGGCCACACGCACCAGAAATATCCTGTCCATATCTAAACCTTTGCGTAGCTGTCAAGCCATGTTTTTCCAAAATTGCCTTAAACCTTCTTATAGCTTGTGTATCTGGAGATTCTAATCTTAGATTGCCATAAGTAAAAGAGCCGTTATAAGGTATTAAATTTACAAAGCAGAGTTTGCCATCTAGTGGTTTATCTTTTAAAAGGTTGCTCAGTTTTTGAGCATGCTGTGCACTATCATTAACATCTTTTATTAGAACATACTCAAACATTACTCGACGGTTTGTTTTTTTTATGTAATTTGCCACTGAATAGAGCACTGGCTCAATAGGATATTTTTTATTAATAGGCATAAGTTTTGACCTTAAATTATTGTCAGGCGCATTTAGAGAAACTGCAAGATTTACCTGAATGTTTTCTTTTGCTAATTTTTCTATATTTGAAGGAATTCCACATGTTGATATTGAAATTTTTCTTGAACCAATATTAAAAGTATCTTTACTGTTTAAAATTTTTATGGCTTTAATAACATTTTCATAATTCAACATAGGCTCACCCATTCCCATAAAGACGATATTTGTTACTCTGGCGTTATCTTTTTTTAGATAATACTGGAAAAACAATACCTGTTGTATAATTTCATAAAAACTTAAATTTCTTTTAAAGCCGGCTTTTGCAGTTCTGCAAAACAAGCAGTTAAGGGCGCAACCTACTTGAGATGAAACACACACTGTATTTCTATATTGCTTATTAAATATTATATTTTCGCACTGCTTATCTTTATCTTTCGTTTTTGCAGCTTCATTTAACTTTTCTGATTGTTTTGTACGGTGTTTAAGTAATACAGTTTCAATACTTAAACCATCGCTTAATTTTAAAATTGCTTTAATTGAATCACTTACAGCTGACTTTTTTAACTCTACCACATTAAAATCAATTGGTGCCTGCTTGTTTAATAATTCTCTTAATGAAAAAGGAAGAGTTGTTACATTTAGCCATGAATTAACATTATCAATAAAAATTGCTTTTTGTGCCTGTTTTAATCTAAGTGGTTCTTCATTCTTTAATATGCTATATATTTTCTCAAGATCCATTATATCAATTTGAAATTACAATTTATAATTTTAAAACTTTTAAATTTCACAGATAAAAATTTGAATTAAGTTAAACTTTTAATATATATTATGATATGTTTTAAAACCAAAAAACAAATTTAAATTTAAATTACCTCTAAATAATAATATAAATAAAATTAAATTGCTTGACAAAGATTTTCGTTAAATTACGTTTTTATTATATTAATTGTACAATCTAAGCTTGGTGTTTACAGTTTAACACTAACCTCCAAGCAAAATATTAATAAATATATTTTAAGCTTTTAAAGCTTTTAAGTCACTTACGT
>Ga0185342_1000345_pt1 | contig 24404 bp, 16 predicted proteins | sample ConPoolayeEmetaG_FD_128045 | JGI IMG/M metagenome (GOLD analysis project Ga0185342, IMG submission 128045) | Hot spring microbial mat communities from California, USA to study Microbial Dark Matter (Phase II) - Cone Pool mat layer E metaG... ... | reverse complement strand
CATCGGCAAGATGGGGAATGCGGGCATCGGCTGGACAAAAACGGACAACCTGGAGAAGCTCATCAAACCGGGAGACGTCATCCAGGTCAGGATTAACGCCGTCGACGAAGTCAAAAAAGAGGTCGAAGTTTCTCTCGAGCAGGATCCGATTCTCGAGGGTGCTTTCCTGGCGATCGACCCCCGCACAGGACAGATCAAGGCGATGGTCGGCGGATATTCCTTCCGCCGGAGCGAATGGAACCGCGCGACCCAGGCGCAGAGACAGGCGGGCTCGGCGATCAAGCCGCTCCTCTACACGGCGGCGCTCGAAAACCGATTCACGGCGGCGAGTCAGATTTCGGACGATCCGGTGGAATTCGCCGATCCCTGGCTCGGAGAGACCTGGGCGCCGAAAAATTATGACCGGAAATACAAGGGAACGGTCACTCTCCGCATCGGTCTTGAGGAATCGCGCAACGTCGTCACGGCGCGGCTTTTGGATTATATTTCGCCTCAGACGGGCGTGGAATATTGCCGCAAATTCGGTCTCACTTCGACTCTCTATCCCTATCTCTCTCTTTCCCTCGGGACCTTTGACGTCAGCCTTCTCGAGCTGGTCTCCGCTTACACCGTTTTCCCCAATAAGGGGGTACGGATCAAGCCCTATTTCATCACCCGAATCGAGGATCGCGAGGGCAACGTTCTTGAAGAAGCGAAGGTCGAGGCGACCGAAGTGATATCCCCCCAGACAGCCTATCTGATGACTTACCTGATGGAAGGAGTCATCCAGAGAGGAACCGCCAAGGCGGCCAGCTCTCTTGGCATCCCGCTGGCAGGGAAGACCGGCACGACGAGCGACTACACGGACGCCTGGTTCATCGGATTCTCACCCCGACTTTGCGCCGGAGTCTGGATCGGCCACGATGAGAAGGTTCCCATCGGCGCCCGACAATCAGGCGCCGCAGCTGCCCTTCCGGCCTGGATTCGCTTTTTCCAGCGCCTCATCGAAGATGAGACCCGGGCTGCCGAGGCTCAAGGCCGGGAGCCGATCTTCGAGGATTTTGAAATTCCCCCCAACATCGTCTTTGCCGAAATCGATTGGAAGACCGGATTCTTGGCCACCCCGGCATGCCGGTGGCCGATCAGAGAGGCGTTTCTCGCCGGAACCGAGCCCGACCGCTTTTGTTCAAACCAGGATCATCTCAAGATCCTCGACTATTACGGCACGGAAAAGGCCGTCGAGGAGCACGATTAGCCTCTTCTTCTAACGCCTCCTCCGGAGGAACGCGAGCCGCCGGAGCGAGACCCGGATGATCCTCCTCTCGATCCCGAGGAGATGGAACCCCGCGCTGCCGAAGAACTCGAACCAGGTGAGATCGAACTGCGGGAAGAGGAGCCCCGTGAGGCGGAGGAAGATGACCTATTCCCCTGGAGAGAGTTGTAAAAACGGCTGCGGATGGATCTCGAGGCGGAATCCCGGTTTCTCTCGGCGATCGATTTGCGGCTGATTTCCGGAGATGAAGGATAGCCGATCAAGCTTCTCCCGGCCGTACTTTTTCCCCAGATTTCGGTCGAGTCCGGGGTCAAAGCGGCCGTTCCTCGACGGATGTTACGCTCTTGGCCGAGTCCGAGTTTCTGGCCGTTCTGCGCCGCGGCGCGCATCGAGCTCGGATAGCCGATCGATCTCAAACCTTTGAGAGAAGACGATTGGGCGAGCTGTCCGGCCTTTGCGGACGGGAGAGAAGCCGAGGGAACCGAAGGCCGAAGATCGGGCTGTCGGGCCGTCAGTGTCATCTTTTCCAGGCCCTGAGCTTTCAGTGTGTCCGACCGAAGGGCGACCTCGGAGATTTTTTTAGCCTGGAGCTGATCCTTGCGGACCACGGTCAAGGCCCGGGAATAGATGGGATAATAGGCCCCCGGATAATATCCCCAGAAGACCCCATCGAGGACGACGCAGGGATAGCCCCACCAGCTGAGCGGCGCCCAGCCCCAGTAGAATGGATCCCACCACCAGCTCACCCAGGCCGGGCCCCAGATGGAAGTCGGAATCCAGTACCAACCATAGCCGACTCCCCAGCCCCAGCGGCCGTAATGAAACGGAACCCAGCCCCAGGGCTCATACGGAATCCATGTCCAGCCTGCCAGGCCGAGCCAGGTCCAGCGTCCGTTGTAATAAGGACGCCAGTCGTCATCCACGCCTCGGGGAACCCAAACCCAGCCGTAAGGACGGAGGTAAACCCAATCTCCGTATTCATCAAGTTCGGCCTCGAAATCCTGGAGCTCTTCGGGAAGACGCCGGCCAGCGATCTGAACTCTGGTCCTCGAGTCTCGCGCTTCGTTCCAACGGTCAAAACCGTCCTCGGCCACGGCCATGAATCGTGACGGTCGAGAATCGAAGCGGCCCCGGGCCGCACTCAAACTCTGTTCGCTCTTCAGCAAAGTTGAACCTTCCGCTCCCGCGACCTCAGTCAGGCCGCTGAAAACGAAGACGTCCGTTTTTTTGTTCTCCCGGACGTCGATTCGGTAAAGGCCTTCGCCGAGCAAATAACACGACGCATCCGGAGTGTGGATTTCCAGGGTTTTTTCTTTTTCCAGTCGCTGGACACGGAGATAGATATTCCCCTTGACGACCCGGAGACGAATAACGTCCGATTCCTTGTTCGGCATGTTCAGGATCTCGAGCTTGGCGTCTTTGTCGAGGCGGACAAAATTTTTCTTGCCGAGATCAATTTCCGCCCGACCGTCGGCAGTGGCCACCAGCGTATCTTCTTCGATCGGCATGTTGACGACGCCGTCTTCGAGCGCCGACGAACCGCTTTTTTGAATGTAGACTCGGCCGTCTATGGAACTGAGTCGGGCAAAAGAGTCGTTGGTGTATTTTATTTCCTCTTCGCAGCGCAAGAAAAGAGATGCGCCCAGAATGAACGAAAAAAAGAAAAGCGGGAATAGAGATTTTTTCATAGTCTCATACCTCTTAACGATTTTAATGCAAAAACCGTGCCAGTTTGCCTGCCTGATTTTTTCCTCCCTGCTCAAGTCCTTTGTCCTCGAAAGAGGACGAATGCCCCATCTTGAGACACGCTTCTTTTTGATCTGATGGGATCGCTTTTTATAATTCTACCGGCCAGAATTTCTTCTGGACTTTAAAGACCGGAGCAAGCTCTTTTTCCACTGCGCCGGTGATCTTCGGTTCCCGGACGTCCGGCTTCGCCATCCCGGTCAAGACGAGAAGGACTTGCTTGACGCCCTCGCGGAGCTCCGTCAGATTGTAGCCGCCCTCGAGAGTGAGAAGAAGCCGTCGGCCGGAGAACTCGCCGGCTAACCGGGTCATTTCCGCCGCCAAGGCTCCGAATCCCCGCGGAGTGACTTCCATCCCCCCGAGAGGATCTCCGGCCGAAATATCGAATCCCGCCGAAACAAGAACAAACTGAGGCCGATAGACTTTGGCAATCGGATAAAGGAGGCGACGGAAAATGAACAGAAAATCGTCGTCCGTTTTTCCCACACTCAAGGGGACGTTGACGGTAAACCCTTCGCCGCGGCCGTTCCCGACTTCATTCCAGAACCCGCTGCCGGGATAGTGAGGAAATTGGTGGGTTGAGAAGTAGAGAACATCCTGCCGGGAATAGAAGGCATTCTGGGTTCCGTTGCCGTGGTGGAGATCCCAGTCGACGATGAGAATCCTTTCCAGGCCGTGTTTCTGAATGAGATATTGAGCGGCCACGGCGACGTTATTGAAAATACAGAATCCTTTGGCCGCGGAGGCCTCGGCGTGGTGACCGGGCGGCCGGACGAGAGCGAATCCGTTTTCCAGCTCCCCTTTCATGACCAGGCCGGACGCTTCGAGAAGCCCGCCGGCCGCAAGCCGGGCGGCTTCAAACGAGCGGGACGAGGTGGATGTGTCGGGATCGAGAAAAACCCTCTCTCTGCCCGCCGTTTCTTTGATCGCCTCGAAATAGGATTTTGTATGGATGAGGCAGATTTCATTCTCCTCGGCCGGTCGAGGTGCGACCAGGATGAGCGGGGGAAGATCTTTGTCTTCCTCCAGCATCTTGTAGATGACCTCGAGCCGTCGGGGACTTTCGGGATGAAAATCTCCCATTCTGTGTTCGAGATAACGGCTGTCCTTGACGATTCCGGTCTTCAAGCGGACTCCCTATCTTTTTTTGAAAAAATTTCTCGAGATCCTCCGGCTTCGGTTTCGGAGTCAGCAGGCTGACGACGATGAGGGAGAGAAGGGAAGCGAGAAGAGCGGGGTAGATCAGGGGAATTCCCCAGGGATCACCGTCCGGAACCTTCTCGGCCGGGAGAACTTTGGACAGGACGAAAAAGACGACAGAGACAAGTGTTCCGGAGATGATTGAGGCCAGTCCGCCGGCGCGGGTGGCCCTTTTCCAGGCCAGGGCGGCGATGAGCGCCGGAGTGATCGCCACCCCGTAGATCGTGTAGGCAAAAAAACTCATTTCCAGGACGCTTCTGAGCTGGACGGCAAGAAGGAAGGCCAGGACTCCGATGAGGACGACGAGGACTTTTTGCAGGGCGACCATCTGTTTTTGGTCGGCATCTTTCTTGATGAACCGCTGGTAGATATCGCGCATTAACGTCGTCGACGGCGACAGGAGATAATTCATCCCTGTCGAGAGGACGACGGCGCAGGCGGCTCCGAGGAGCAAGACCCCGACCGGCGCCGGCACCAAGCTTCGCGCCGCCATCAGGACAATCTTGCCTCCCTCTTTGGGCACGCTCAGATCGATTTGCCCCTGCAGCTTGCTGTAGGCGAAGACGGCGATCACCACGACCATGGTTTCAACGAAAATCGTCCCCAGCGTCCACCAGATGACGGCCTTCTTCGCATCCTTGGCCGACCGGGCGCTGTAGAACTTCTGGTACATGCTCTGGACTCCGAGGAGAAGGAACATCGTGGACAGAAAATAGCCGATGACCTTGAGCCAGGGATGGGCCCCGAATTGGTTGTTCACCGCGGCGAAATATCCCGGGCCGAGGCTTTGCGTCGCCTGCGACCAGCCGCCGGCGGAGAGATAGACGAAAGGCACAGCCAGAAGGCAGGCCAGGACGATGATGATTCCGTTAGGCAGGTCCGTGTAGGCGATGGCCACCATCCCCCCGAGCGCGGTGAACAGGATGACGAACCCCGCGGCCAGGACGGTCCCCAGGGATTCGGGAATCCGGCCGTCCGACGCCACATTGAGGATGAAGCCGCCGGCGACAAACTGATAGGAAACGATGGCGATGAAGGAAAGAATCAGAGCCACCGCTCCGAAGAGTCGAGCCGCCGGGCCGTAGCGGACTTCAAGCAGGTCCCCGACCGTGTACTGGCCGAAGGTGTGAATTTTTCCCGCGAGAAAGTAGATGATGATGATTCCCACCCAGGCCCCGCCGGCCAGCCACAGAGCCGAGAACCCGGCCTTGGAGGCGAACTCGGCGCCGCTGATGAATGTTCCGGACCCGATCCAGGTGCAGATCAGGGTAAAGACCATGACCTGCCATTTGAGCGATCGGCCGGCCACCATAAAATCTTCCTGGCTTTTCACCCGACGGGCCCGGATGAAATTCAGCGTCGTCAGGACAAGGAGATAGGCGAGGATGATATAGAGATAAAACGGCATCAGACCCTCCTTCGGAAAAGTTTCTTGACCTGGAGTTTCAGGTAGACCATGGCCATGACGGCATAACGTTGGATGTCCCTACCGGAGCGGATATTGGCGATGAGCCGCGGGATCTTGCGGCGAATCGAGATGCGACCGCCCGAAAACGACCACCGGAACAGGAGTTCACTGATCTGCGACCAGGACAGGCGGTCGAGGAAAAGGGGTACGTCGCCCTGGGCCGTCGGGAGAGTGACGATCTTCGAAGAGTGCCGTTCCGTCCAGCTGAAATCCTCGGGCAAGGCTCCGATTTCCTTGGCCGTCCGCTCGAGCGGTGTGCCGGGATAAATATGGAGGATGGCGACGCTCGCCTCGACCTCATTCTTATATCGTTCGATGATCCGGATCGTCTCTTGGGCTTCCTCCCACGTTTCGGTGGGATGGCTGAAGATGAAGAAGACGTTGGGAATGATCTCCAGTTCTTTGCACCAGGAGATGACATGGTGAAAGTCGCTGATCTTGATTTTTTTGTCGATGACGGAATTCCGGATCCTTTCCGAGCCGGCCTCGAGTCCGAAAGAGACATGAAAAAGCCCCGCCTGTTTCATCTTGGCGAGAAGCGGCTTGGTCATCAGGTCGAGACGGATCTCGGCCCGCCAGAAAATCGGCAGCCTCCTCTCCATGATCAGGTTGCAGATATCTTCGACTCTCTTCAGACTGACGTTGAAGGTATCGTCATAAAAAAAGATCACCCGGGCGTCGTACTTCTCCATGAGAAGCTCGATTTCCCGGATGACATTCTGCGGGCTCCTCACCCGCACGGCCCGGCCCCAGTTCACCGGAGTGGCGCAGAAATTACAGTTGAAGGGGCAGCCCCGGCTGGTCATGATATTCACCGCAGGAAGCAAACCGTGCCCCGGGACTTCGATTTTGAAGTTGTATTTTTCGAACGGGACGAGGTGAAAAGCGGGAAAAGGAAGGCCGTCGAGGTTGATGATCGGCGAGCGCGGCCGGTTGTGAATCACCCGGCTCTCCCGACGATAGGAAATCCCGGCGACATGACTGATGCCGTCGATCTCTCTTCGCCTCTCCAGGGCGCGGCAAAGGTCGAGCACGGTTTCTTCGCCCTCACCGCGGACGATGACGTCGAGCTCGTCGATGTGGCGGAGCGTATCTTCGGCCGCCATCGAAGCGTGCGGGCCGCCCATGACGGTCACGGCTTCGGGCCAGGCGTTCTTGGCCAGTTTGACGAGTTTGAAGCTCTGAAAGCGGTTTTCCGTGGTCGAGGTGACACCGACCAGGTCGGGCTTATCCGTGCCAATTTTTTTTTCGATTTCGCGCCATGAAAGCTTCAGGATGTCCGCCGGGACGATCTCGATCTCGATCCCCTCTTTCTCCAATACCGCGCCGATCGAAAGAAGGCCCAGGGGAGGCATGGAAGAACCTTTGGACCAGCGCTCAGCGAAATAGCCTCCCGGCGGGACGTAGAGTTGGACTTTCATCCGCCTATGAAATGAATTCCTGTTGTTTTTCGAGCTTCACAGAATAGAGGGTGGTAAAGTTCGGCTCGGCCATCGTGGTGCCGTAGATATAATCCGCCACCTCCATAGTCTTGTAATTGTGGGTGATGATGATGAACTGGGTGGTTTTCTTGATCTCTTTCATCAGGTCGAGAAAACGCGTCAGGTTGATGTCATCGAGCGCCGCATCCACCTCGTCCAGGATGCAAAAAGGCGTCGGCTTGTAACGAAAAAGAGCAAAAAGAAACGCCAGACTGGTCAGGCTTTTTTCGCCCCCGGAAAGGAGGGCGATATTCTGGACGCGTTTTCCCGGCGGCTGGGCGATGATCTCGATGCCGCTCTCCATGGGGTTGTGTTCGTCGCTGAGCTTGATCGCCGCGCTTCCTCCTTTGAAAAGGGCGGTGAAGACGTCCGCGAAGGCGGTGTTGATTTCGGCCAGGGCGGCGAGGAACTGCGCTTTGCTCTCCTCGTCAATCCGGCGGATGGCCTCCTCGGTGGCGTCGATGGATTCCCGAAGATCGTTTTTTTGTTTGATCAGGAAATCGTAGCGTTCTTTGTGACTGAGGTATTCTTCCTCAGCCAATAAGTTGACCGATTTGTATTTCTGTAACTCTTCTTCGGCCTGGCTGAGCTCGTCTTCGATTTCTGCTTCCGTGGGTCCGGATTCCGGCAGTTCGGCTTTGAGCTCGTGCAATGTTTTTCTGAGCTCCTGCCAGCAGGCCTCTTCCAGGTTGACCATGTCGCGGTCGATTTCCGCCCGGACGATTTCCCAGCGCACACGTTCCTCTTTTCGCCTTCCCAGCTCTTCTCTCAGGCCGGCGAGCCTCTTCTCTTGTTCCTGCTCCTCGGAATGCTGGCTTTGCAAGTCGCTTTCTTTTTGGGCAAGAGCGGTCTGCTTTTTTTGCCGTTCTTCTTCCAATCGGCGGGCTTTTTCACTCAATTCTCTCTCGGCCTGGCGGGCCCGCTCGCTTTCGGAAAGCGCGGTTTCCATTTCGTCTTTGAGCGTCTGACGCCTTTTCTCGAGATGCCCGATTCTTACTCCAAGCTCTTCGACCTGACGGGCAGTGTTTTGCTGCCGTTCTTCGGCCAGAGCGAGATCCGCCCGGAGTTCGAGGAGACGCTTTTCCTTTTCCACCTTCCGGCTGCGATGGGCCAGGAATTCTCTCTCCCCCGCTTCGAGCTGCGCCCGCACGGCCTGATTTTTTTCTTCGAGAGAAGCAATCTCCGAAACAAGAGAATCCATCTTCTTGCCCAGGAAGTCCTTGTCCTTTCCGAGGATATCAAGCTCCTGAAGGAAAAGAGAGACCGAAGCCCGGGCTTTTTGCTGTTCGGTCAGGAGGCGGGTTTTCTGCTTCTCGATTTCCTCAATCCGGGAGTCGATGTCGTCGGCTTGGTCCTTGAGCCGGAGTCTTTCCCTCTCCAGATTTTCCTTTTCCCGGCTTAGCGCCTCGAGTTCGAGCGACAGAGGGGCGATTTCGGCCTCTCCGCGGTCGATCGCCTCCCGGAGCTTCTTGAGTTCCTGACTCAGTAAAAATGCTCCTTCTTCGTTTCGGCCGAGCTTCAGAAGGCCGGAGGAGAGAAGACAATCGCCGTTCAAGGTGACAAAATTCAAACCCGGATGGTGAAGCCAGAGCTCGATGGCGGTTCTGGCATCCTCGACGATTAAAGCGTCATTCAGCCGGGAAAGGCTGCCGCCGAATTTTGTTGCCGGTTTGAGGCGCGACTTGAGCCTTCCGAGGATTTGGGGGCTCCGGATTTCAACCGCCGCCGAGTCGTCTTCTCCCTCCGGCGGGAGGAGAAAAAATGCCCCCCGGAGGCCGGCTTTCTCAGCGTGTCTGAGAAATTCTAGCGCCGGAATAACCGCGGCGCCCGATTCTTCTCGCCACAGGGAATCCATGAGCGAGGCGGCATCAGGATCGGCCTCGATGAGCTCGGCCAAGCGCCCCAGCGTTTCCGGAATTTCTTCCCCTGCCACCGCGTTCTGACGGCTTTTCAGGATTCTCTCCAGGGCCTTGAATCGGTGCTGGTCCTCTTCCTTGGATTTGCTGAGCGCTTCCAGACGGCTTCGCCGTTCTTCCATCTGCCTTTCTTTTTCCTGGATCATCCGTCTGACTTCGCCGGCCGCCCTCTCGATCTCCGACCTGGCCGTTTCGAGCGCCGCCGAATCTTTCTCCTGCCGGGAAAGGGTTTCCTCGACTTCCCGGAGAAGGGCGTTTTCCTGCTCGAGCTGGTTTCTCAGCTTTTCTTCCTGACGGCCGAGGAGCTCAATCTCTTTTTCAGTTCTTGCTTTTTCGTTGTGCAGTTCGGCCATCGCGGAGAGCGTTTCCAGCTCCTTATTTTTCAACTCCTTGAGATTCTTTTCTCGCTGGGATGAGAGATCGAGGATCCGCCGGCTGTCTTCGGTCGTCTGGGCAAGTTCGGCTCGGATCGTTTCCAGGCTCGAAGCGAGATCGACCGCGCGGCTGGCCAGAGCCTCCCGGCTCGAGATGAGAAGCCCGAGTTCCCGGTCGAGCTCTTCGACTCCTGCGGCGGACTTCTTTGCCCGTTCGTCCTGAAGTTCAATGCGCCTTGATTCCCGCTCTCTGTCTGAAAGGGCCCGATTGAGCTCGGAAGAGAGGGCCAGCAGGGCTTCCCGGTCTTCTTTGATCGCCTTCTCAAGCTCCCAGAGCTCGAGGCGCCGACGAGCAATTTCTTGTTCCTCGCTTTTGATCCGCAGGGAAATCTCCTGTTCCCGGGCCAGGCCCTCGGCGTGCTTCATTGTCGCTTCGCCGTGGCGGCGCTCGAGGCTTTCGAGCTTTCGCCGGAAGTTGAAGCCCGCGAGCTCGCGGATCTTTTCTCTCAGCTTCCGGTAGCGGGCAGCGGCCTGAGCCTGTCTCTGCAGGGAATTCTTTGCCCGGCCGACTTCGCTGATGATGTCTTCAAGCCGGACCAGGTTTTGCTCGCTCGAAGCGAGCTTGCTCTGGGCTTCTTTTTTCTTGTCTTTGTAAAAGGCGATTCCGGCGGCCTCCTCGACGAGAAGGCGCTTCTCCAGCGGCTTGGCCGTGAGCACAGAGCCGACGGCGCCTTGCTCGATGATGAAATATTCTTTTTCGGCGACCGCCCTCTTCCAGAGGATGTCCTGGATATCCTTAAGTCGGCAGGGCTTGCCGTTGAGGCGGTATTCGCTTTCTCCGGATCGGAAGACCCGGTGGTTAATCTGAATCTCCTCTTCGCCGTGCTGCAGCGCAAGGGAGACATCGGCCATGCCGAGGGGCGGCTTCTTGGCGTTTCCGTTGAAGATGATGTCTTCCGTTTTTTCTCCTCTCAATCCTTTATGGCGCTGGCCGCCGAGAACCCAGAGGATTCCGTCGACAATGTTGCTTTTGCCCGTTCCGTTGGGACCGACAATGGCCGTGATTCCCGGGTGAAAGACGATCTTCGTCCGCTCGGGAAAGGACTTAAAACCCTGCAGTTCGAGCTTTTTAATGATCATCAGAGGGAGCTATTGTAGTCGATTTGGATTCGCTTGAAAAGGGCGGTGTATTGACACTCCGGGAGGAATCCGCTATTTTTGGTTTGTCTTTTCAGATCGGATAAGTTGCTGAGCCAGCGTAGCTCAGCCGGTAGAGCAGCTGATTCGTAATCAGCGGGTCGGAGGTTCGATTCCTCTCGCTGGCTCTCTGTCGGTCAATTGCCGGCGGGAGGCCCGGCAGCCGGGGGCGCGACGGCGTTCGCGGGGTCAAGGATCGATCACCGAGTCGGACGTTTCCGGCCGATTTTCGGTCCACTACAGCAAACAGTTTTTCATGATCTCGAATTCCGGGCTTTTCTGGCTAGGGCGATGTTCCAAGCGGCGAGTCCGGCCAGAAAAGTCCATAGACCAAGCCAGAGGGTCGTCTCGCTGATGTGGAACAATCCGGCGCTCACCGGGCTGCGGTAGGGCCGTTTTTCATCCGCCTGAGCTGCGAACTTTGCCTTCTCTTCAGGATCCCACCGGTAAGAGGACTTTTCCAGGGTTCGACCGAAATATTTTTCCAGAAGGAAATTCTCCTTGACCGCGACATGGAAAGCGCGCGCTCTCGTTCTCTCTTTTTTCGCTTTCAGCGCTTCTTCGAGCCAGCGGTCGCGGCGAAAAATGTGCACCCGCATCTCATAGAGAAAAGCGTGGAGGAGCGGATGATGCTGGCTGAGAAAATCGGCGTAGCTTCGGTCCTTCCACTGGCGGAGAATCCGGCCGTATTCCTCGCCTTTCTCGGTGTCTTCCTGGAGAAGCTGGGCCAAGGTGAGCCGCGAAAAAAAGACGCCGATTTCAGGATCCTTATGCCGGCGGGTGAACTCGGACATCGGCTCTTCCCTGGCCAGGAAGGAAAGCCAGGGAATCCGTTCCGCATAGCGCGCGACGCGCGGCGGTGTGTTGGAGGCGCAGAGCCCGAGAAGAAGGAGATTGGCCGCCATAAGAAGAGAGACGCGGCGCCAAGATCGGGATGAAATTTTCGGGCTCAGGCCGTGCGGACGAATTCCTTTCCCGATGCCGACCTGGACGAGTCCGGCGGCTAGAGCGTTGAGCCCGACATCGCGAAAATCCCAGTAGCGGTTCGGCATCGCCCACTGCAGAATTTCGTCGAAAATTCCGACGAGAGAGCCGATCAAAAAAGCGGCCAGATAGAGGCTTTGGTCGCGGACGGAAAACCGGAGGGCTCGATAGAGAAGATAGCCGAGGATGCCGTACTCGATAAAGTGGACGGCCTCCTCGGGATTCCGCCACAACCTGAGAGTGAAAAAAATGTAGGCCGTGGCCGTGGCGATCAACCAGATGTAATTAGAAGGAGAACGGATTTTCAAGCGAGAGACCAGGACGAAAAGGATGACGAGAAACGCTGCCGCGATCGCTGTCAGGACGGCATAACCGAAGGCGGACCGGCTCCAGCGCGAAGAGACGAAATTCTGGATTGCCCGGGCCGTCGGGACGACAAGAAATATCGCCGTAATGCCCAGGCCCACCCAGAGCCAGGCCAGGAATTTTTGACGCTTGTTCATTTTCGATCGAGTCCCGGCCGGGGCATTGGACCGAAGCCCGCTCGGCGGTTCCTGATCTCAGCCGGGAATCGTCTTTCTCCGCAGCCGATATTTTAGGCTTTCCTTGGGCGGAAGAAAATAAAAAATTGTTTTGACTTTTAAAAAAAGAATTCTTTATAATAGAAACAAGCTGCTGGCTGGAGAGGGATCCTCCTTAGCCCCGCTTCCTTTTCCTTTTTCAAACCTTGGCGCCTCACCAGCCAGCTCTCTGTCCGATGCTTTTTTCTGCAGCCGGCTAAACAGCCGAATTCAAGCCGGCGTATTTATAGATGGAGGCGATTCTTTTATCATAGACAGGGGATGAAGAAATCATTCCGATTCGCGGCGGCGGCCGTCCTCCTCTTGGTCGGCTGCGTTCCCCAAAACCGGATCAGGCCCCGCGCTCAGCCGGCTGAAGTTGACTCAGCCGTCGGCCGGGCCGAAGAGCTTGCGCGCCGGGGCTGTTATCTCGCTCTCAGGGAAGCTCTCCAGATCTGGGAATCCCTCTACCGCCGTCCCGAGATGAAAAAGAAAATTGCCGCCAGGTTGGCCACGACGGCGCTTCTTCTTGCCGCTCGGGAAAAAGAGCTGGGGATGGCTGGCGCTTTTTCTCTTGATCGAGCGAAGACGGTCATTAAGGAGAATCCTCATCTTCGTCCCTACGAGGTTTGCGCCGAGATCGCTGACGCCTTCTGGGTTCAGGGAAAAGGAATCCTGCGCGATATTGTCTTCCGCTCCGTCCCAAGAGAAGCGGAGGCTCAGCTTCTCATGGCGGAGGAAAACCTGTTCCTCAAGGCAAAGGAGGATGAATTTTTTGCCTATATGTATGCCTTGAGGAAGTGCGCCGGTTCTTCGGCTTTCGGGGTCTTGGCTGAGGATAAAAAAGACAATCTAGAGGAGCTCTGGCCTCTCTTTCCCGACTCCTCGCTTTTAAAATATAAAAAGGCCATCTGCCGGGGGGAGGAGGAAAACCTTCTGGAGGAACTTGTTGCCGCCGAGCCGCTTTTTTTTGAAGCCGAATATTTTTTGGGGAACGCGGCCCTGAGCCGGGGATTGTTGCTCGAAGCCGAGAAGCATTTCATGAAAGCCTTCGAGGGGATCCCCGAATCCTCCCAGGTCGCGATTTCCCTGGCCAGCATCGCTTTTGCCTTCGAGGAGCTGGAGAGGAGCCTGGAATTTTATGAAAAAACGCTCGTCCTCGCTCCTGATTACAGGGATGCGCTCCTCGGGAAGGCCATTTGCCTGAGCTATCTGGGAAGGAATCAGGAGGCGATTGCGGTCTGTGAAAAGCTACTCGACCTCGGGTTCTGGTTGATCGGGGAAAGCTACTACTGGCTGGCCTGGAATCAGCATGAGCTCAAGGACAATGAGGCGGCCGCTCTGAACATCGAACAGGCCAAGAATCGTCTGCCGACCTCGACTGAGGTGTTCATGCTCTCCGGCCTGGTCGCTCTGGAGAGGGGAGACCTGGCGAAGGCGGAGAGAGATCTCAAGGAAGCCCTCGAGTATAATGGAGCGAACTACGAAGCCCTGCTTCATCTGGGAATCCTCTATGCCCGCCGAGAGGACTGGGCGAAGTCGGGGACCTATTTTGAAACGGCGGGCCGTGTCCTGGAGTCGGCGGAACGCGTTCTCCGGGAGAAAATTGCCGAGGTGGAGAAATCCGGACTACCGCCCGAACGGAAAGAACGATGGGTGAAGAAAAAAAACTATCAGCTGGAAAAGACTCGCCTCACCAAGGCGACAGCCTTTTATAATTCGGCCGCCGGATATTTCAATGCCGGGAAAAAACTGGCGGCCAAGGAAATGGCCAAGCGGGCCGCGGAACATCCTTCTCTCAAGCCGAAGGCCGAAGAGCTCGTCTCCGGGATCAAATAAACTGAACCATCTCCATGATCGCAGCCTAACGTTCCGGCGAGCTCCGGCGTATCAAGGGATGAAGGATTCGGATGGACGAGAATGAGCTCCTGGCCGCCGGTCTCAGGGGAGACCAAGATCACTTCAAAGCGATCGTCGAACGATATTACGCTCTGGCCATGGCCCTGGCGATGAACATCCTGGGAAATCGACCGGATGCGGAAGACGTCTGCCAAGATGTCTTTATCCGGGTCTTTCGAAACCTGGCGAAATTTGACAGCCGTCGGAATTTCAAGAGCAAGGAGAAAGCGGAGCTGCCTTCCTTCTCGATCACCTGAGCGCCAGAGAAAGGACGGCTGTCTGTCTCTGGGCCAACGAGGGCTACACGGCGGGGGAAATTGCCGAGGTCTTGCGTTGTTCTCCCGCCACAGCCCGGGTCTATCTTTTCCAGGCCCGCACGGATATCTACGGCCGGGCGGAAAACGTCGTGGTCGCCAGAGGCGTGGATCCTCTTCTCGACCGGGCCGCGGTCGACGCGGTCAGGCAGTGGGTTTATGAACCTGAAGTCGTCGGGGGCAAGCCACGGAGCGCAGAATTTACGGTTCAAGTCAAGTTTGCTCTTGACAAGGAAAAAAAAGGAAAAGGCGGAGAGGTGACGGCCGGGGTTACCGGCGGCGTCGAGGGCGGAGTATCGGCCGGGGTCGAAGGCGGAGTTGGAAAGGGGGGAGCGAGCGGCGTGTCGGGAAGCGTCAGAGACGATAAGAAGCTGGAGGAATTCGCCGCCGGCGCAGTCAAGGTGAAAGACGGAATCCAGCCTCCCAGGCTGATCAAAAAAGTCAATCCCGTCTATTCGGAGGTCGCTCGCCTGGCCGAAGTCGAAGGCGTCGTCATTCTGCAGGTCAGGACGGATGTCAACGGCCAGGTCAAAGATGCGATAATTCTCCGGTCCGTTCCCTTGCTTGATCAGGCGGCGATGGACGCTGTCCGGCAGTGGGTTTATGAGCCGGTGATCGTCGACGGCCAAGCCGTCGGGATCACGTTCACGGTGACGGTCCGCTTCAAGCTTGACTGAGGCCGGGTGGACAAAGCCGGGACATCTTTATGTTTGTGATTTGCGGGAGACCGGCACGGGGATGATGCGGACGCTTTCCTCCGGCTCCTGAAATAATGCCGGCACCGGTTCTCGGCCAGGAACCTTATTTTCGGGGCCGAACGCGGCGGGCGATCCGGCCAAGGCTAAGAGCCCGTGTCCGTATATTTCAGCTCGGAGCCGAGCAGACTGTGTGGAATGAGGAAGATGACGAGCGTAAGGATGGAAGCCCCGAGGACCCAGGCCCGCGCCGGCCGGCCGCTCCGCCCGGCGGCGAGAGCCGCCAGCCAACCGATCATCGCGACGAGGGTCTTGTTGTCTGTCAGGTCGAACCCGAACGGAAATCCCGTCCACCAGCTCCCAAAGGCGTATTTCTGGACCAGGGGGCCGAGAATGAACCCCCCGACGAAAAGAAGGGCCGCCGTCCAGATAACCAATCTCCGCGGCTGACCCTTTTTATCCAGGGCGGCGATTCCGGCCCGGGTGGAAAAAAGCATCGCCGCAAACATGACGACCACATGGCAAAGGAGAATCGGGAGCGGCACCGGATCCTTAAATCGGATGATCACCGGATCTTTGCCGGAAAGCGAGACGTCCTTATCTCCCGAGGTGAGAAAAACTCGATAGGCAAGCTTTCCCGCCGCCGGCTGCCGGGGAAGGTTTCCGACCAGACGATCTCCCTCCCGGATCAGAAGGACTTCCGTCCAAGGATCGTCGGTTTTGAATCGTTGATACAGCAACCGCCCCACGACCTGCGGATCCCGAATCTGGATCGCGATTAGGCAATCCGAAGTCGTCTCCTGGGAGCGTGGCAGCCTGAATCGCACCTCCTGTCCGCTGAATTCCACTTTGCCGCGCAGAGGATAGGTCGGACCGGTCAGCCTCTGGTAGACCGCGCTGGCCAGCGTGATGACGAACGCCAGAAACCAAAGAAAAAATCCTCGCTTCATGGTCTTCAATCCTTTCTTGAGTTTTTATAAACGGCGGATGTTCATTCCGCCGCTGACTTCGATGACCAGTCCGGTGGAAAAGGGGAAAAACCCTCTGGCCAGAGCGGCCACCGCCTTCCCGACATCCTCCGGATATCCCCACCTCTTTTGCGGCACGAGTCCCTCGGCGATCAGCTGATCGTACTTCTTCCTGACCGGCGCCGTCATATCCGTCTCGATGATTCCCGGCCGGATCTCGAAGACGTTGATCCCGTGTTCGGCCAGCCGATCGGCAAAAAGCGTCGCCGTCATGCTCAGGGCGGCCTTCGAGATGCAGTATTCGGCTCGCGCCGGCGAAGAAACGACGGCCGAGATCGAGCTGATGAAGACGATTGCCGGCTTCGGTCCCGGGGATTCCCCGACCTGCCGAATCATCTGCCGGGCGACGCGCTGGGTGAAGAAGAACGCGCCCCGGGCGTTGACTCCGAAGACGCGGTCAAAGCTCTCCGCCGTCGTTTCAAGGAGATCCTGGCGGACGAGCGGTGCGACTCCGGCATTGTTGACCAGAAGATCGATCCGGCCGAAATGATTGAGCGCTTCACCCAGAATTCGCTCATGATCCGAAAGCGCCGCGATGTCTCCTCGAAGAGGCAGAAAGTCGGCGCCGAGCTTCCCGGCCTGTTCCTTGACTTCGAAAAGCCCGGTCTTTTTGTTTTCCGGCTCGAAGACGACATCGACCCCGGCGATGTCGAACCCGCTGCTGGCGAGTTCCAGGGCGATGCCGCGTCCGATCCCCCGGCCGGAGCCGGTGATGAGAGCGACCGGTTTCTTGACCATAATCATTCCTCCTCCCGCACGATGCGGTCTTCACGGTAATCCTCCCAGACCGACTCGAACCAGCCCGAAGTCTGCGGGATCGGACGGACAGGGACCCATCTTTTTTCCACTTGATCGTTCTCATTGAGACGGACTTCGAGGATCTTCTGTTCGACGAAAGCCGTCTTTTTATTTAGAGAGAACCGCCATTCTCGCCCCAGTCCCGGACACGGTTCCTGGCCTCTTGGGTCGGGAACGAGATAAGAACCGCGGCTCTTCCCTCCTTTTCGCAGGTACTCCTGGATCGCTTCAAGATACATTGCCTGAGTCAGGCAGAGGTCGAGGCAGCGAAAGGCTTCCGGCAGGTCTTCGGCCGACCGCACTTTCAGGATGCTCTCAATTCTTCTCCAGAGCTTCCATGCGGCCCGGACGGCCGCTTCCACCTCCGCGGGGCGCCGGACGATCGCTCCGCAGGCGGACATCCTTTCCTGGATTTCGGCTCGGATCCGGTGGCAGATTTGGGTATCCCTGTCTTCCCCTTCAAGAAAACGCCGCATCCGGCCGATGAGATCGTCCACCTGCGGCCGGACAAGGCGGACAAAATTCTTAATCTTTTCGGGCCGATCGGCATAGCGTCGCGAGATGAACTGGGCGGCTCTCAGGCTTCCGACCTGGCCGGCGTTGAGAGCCGAGCCACCCGGCCGCCGCACTCCGTGGCTCCCGTTGGCCTCGCCGACGGGAAAAAGATGCCGAATGTTCGATTCCCACCAGATGTTGCCCTTAAAACCTCCGTTGTTATGCTGAGCGCAGACCGCAATCTCGAGGGGCTCGCGGGTGAGGTCGATCCCGTGGTCACGGTAGATGGCGATCGCCGGCGGGTTCATCCGGGCGAGCCGAGCGATGGGCGTCGGGAGCAACGCGCCGGAATTTTCGAGATAAGCGCGAGCCTCGGGACTGAGAAGATCGAAAGAAAAGTCGGCGAGCTTTCCGCCGCCGCTCGGGTTGCGCCGAAAATCGAGGAAGACTTTTCGTCCTTTGAGCACCGTCTCCCGGTAAACCAGAATGTCGATGAGCGAAGAGCCGTAATTCAGGACTTTTTCCGGGTCGAACGGCCACTGGTAGCCCTTGAGAAAAACGGCCGTGGCCAGCCGGCTCATGTCGGGGAAAAAATCGGTCAAGAATTCGTGCTCTTCTCCGTTCTCCGGGTCAACAGAAAAATAACGCGGGATGACTTGCTGATAGCTGCCGGAGAGGTTCCAGCGGAATTTGATCGAGGCCAGTCCGTACTGCGATTCGGTGAGGTTCTGGCCGATCGCCCCGGCGGCGAAGGCCAGGCCATGGGATCCGACCTGGCTTTCCGGATAGACCGCAGTTTTGTAGATTCCGGCTGGTCCGCCGGTTCCCAAGACGATGTTGACGGCGTTGAAGAGGACGAGCGCCGCCTTTGACGAGCGGGTTTTTTTCGTGTCGATGGCCGCAGCGCCGACGACTCGCTTCTTCCGGCCGCGGCCGTTTGTCAAGAGCGAGATGACCTCGTGCCGGTCGAAGACCGGGATTTTTCTTCTTCGGACTTCGGCTTGGAGAGCCTCGACCATCAGCCGCGAGGTCAGAGGTCCGGCCGATGTCGCCCGTTGCCGGGGATCATGATCGGTTTTATAGCCGACATAAGCGCCGTACCGGTCATGCGGGAAGGGGACGCCGAGCTCGACGAGATGGTAGAACGACCGGGCGGAGTTCAGAGCTTCGATGAGAGCGATGTCGCCGTGCATCGATCCTCCGGCCGAAAGGTCGGCGGCCATCTGGCAAGTCGAATCGGCAAGGTCTCCGGCCAAAGAAATTTTATAATAGGTTTGTTTGTCAGAGCCGGCGTTGGCCGAAGTCCCGCCACCCCAGCAGGCGGTCGCCACCGCAATCTCGCGGACGCCGAAAGCATGAAGACGGACCGCGGCGTTGAGCGCGGCCGCACCGCTCCCGATGATCAGAGTGTTCAGGGAATAGACGGGGATCCGCTGGCCGCAGGTCCAAAGGTGACGGCAAGGGAGGATGTTCTTTTCCATATCGATCTTTCTTCCCCTCCTTTATCCTTTGCCGGCGGCCCGGCGGGCCATCCTGGCGTGGGCTTTTGCTTTTTTGTATTCGGCGGCATAGAGGTCGGGATCGCGGACGGCGCAGCCGACGCGATGTCCCGCTCGGAGCATCTCTGAACATCGGGAACAGGTCGTGCACACCCGGCGGGAATCGAGGAGGCCGCGTTCGGCCAGGTCGTTGACCCAGGCGGGATAGGCCAGGGCTCCTCTTCCCAGACCGATGAGCGTGGCTTTTCTCCGTTCGACCGCGGCCGCCGCGGCATGGGGAAAAAATTGACGGAGCCAGGAATATCCCGTGCCGACCACGGGAAGGGCCGGAAATCTTCGCTGAATTTTAGCGGCGAGTTCGATCAAACGGGCCACCCCGACAAGCGGGTGTTCGTCCGGGACGTCTTGCCCGGCCATCGGCCGGTCGTAGGGCCGGCCAAAATGGGGGTTGAGGGCGGGGATTCCGGAGGAGATGCTGAGCAGGGGAAGGCCGCCCGATTCGAGTTTTCCGATCAATTCGATCGGTTCACTCAAATCGGGCCCGCGAGGATCGTTCCGGTCGACGCCGAACCCGTAAGGATAGGGGAGGCCGTCGAAGAGATTCAGCCGGGTCACGACGGTCATCCCGGGCACTACGTCTCTGATCGCGGCGATCGTTTCGAGAAGGAATTGGGCCCTGTTCTCTAAGGACGGGCCGCCATAACAGCTGGACTCTCTGGCGAATGCGGCCAGAAGTTCGGAGACGAGATAGCCGTGGCAGGCTTTGATATCGACGGCGTCGAAACCGGCTTCTCGGGCGATTTTTGCGGCTGCGATAAAGGCGTCCCGGATGGAGGCCAAATCTCCATCGCTCGCCAGGGGATAATCGGCCGGAAGCCCGAGCCTGGAATCGAGAAGGGGATTCCTCTGGACAAGCAAGGGGGCCGGCCGACCCTCCGGCCGGGCGAACCTTCCGGAATGGGTGAGCTGGAGGACGAAAAACGACGGATGTCCGGGGCCGAACTTTTCCTCGGCCGCCCGGCGCGCCGCTTCGACCAGCCGATTGAATCCTTCCGCCGTTTCTTTGCTCGCCACGAGCTGACGGGGGTTGCCCCGGCCTGAGGGCATGACGGCCGCGGCTTCGAACCAGATGACGGCGGCGCCGCCCGAGGCAAAACGGAGATAGCGGCGGAAAGTGAGCTCCGAGGGCCTGCCCGGGGGGTCGGCATCGGCGCCCTCCATGGGATGGACGACGAAGCGGTTGGGTAGCGTTTTGCCGGCGATCGTGACCGGGCTGAAGAGAATCGAGACATCGTCGGCAAGAGGGAGATCGAGCTCGAGGGCGGCGATTTTCTTCTCCAAGGCAGCGCGGTCCCGGAAGCAGAAGATTTCGTGCCTCATCTGAATCGCCTCAATTTTGCCTTGCTTTGAGTCATCCGTTCCGTCGGGTTTTTATTTCGCTCGCCCTCGCTCCTTCCGGCGGAAGAGGCCGAAGACAGCCTCGAGTTCCTTGATTTTCATGAGCCGAGAGATCCCAGCGTAACTTGCGGCGCCGAAAAAGAAAAGTCCCAGGAGATAAGAGACTTTCCGCCCGGGCGCGGCGGTCCCGAGATCTATAGGGAAAATCATTTGAAAAGCGAGAATGACCGCTCCCATGATGACCGCCGCGGTCAGGATCCGGAGAAAGCTTTTTCCGAGCTCTCGGATGTCGATGGGACCAACGCGCCGCCTCAAGAGAACGAGAAGCGTGATCATATTGACGACAGCGGCCAGCGAAGTCGCCAAGGCCAGACCCCGGAATCCCAGCGGCCGCATCAGGGCCAGGTTGAGCCCGATGTTGACGGCGACGGCCAGGATACTCACTTTGACCGGCGTTTTCGTATCGTTCAGAGAATAAAAAACGGGGGCGATCACCCGAACCGAGGCATAGGCAAATAGCCCAAGAGCGTAAAAAAGAAGAGCCTGAGAAGTGAAAATCGTGTCTTCATAGCGAAAGCGGCCGTGCTGGTAGAGGACAGCGATGGTCGGTCTGGCCGCAAGACAGAGGAAGATCGTCGAGGGGAGCGTCAGAAAAAAAACCAGCTTGAGCGATGAGGCACAAGTCGAAAGGACATTCCCGATTTCTTTTTTGGCCGCGAAGGTCGCCACGACCGGAAGCGTCACCGTGGCGACGGCGACGCCGAAGACGCCGAGAGGAAAATGCATCAACCGGAAGCTGTAGTTCAAATACGAGATGCTGGCCTGGGAGAGAAAGGAGGCGATGATCGTGTTGACGAAGATATTGAGCTGGGTCGAGGCCAGGCCGAGGATCGCCGGCGTCATGAGCAGGATGATCCGCCTGACGCCCGGGTCGCGAAAGGAAAGGATCGGCCGGTAGCGGTATCCTTCCCGCCGGAGCGAGGGAATCTGGAAGGCCCACTGTCCCAGCCCGCCGAGCAGAACTCCGACCGCCATGCCGGTAATCGGCGGATCGAAGAGCGGGCAGAGGAGGAACCCGGCCAGGATCATCCCCAGATTCAGGAAAACGGGAGCGAACGCGGGGACGCCGAAGTGGCGCAGGGAGTTCAGCATGCCCATGGCGGTGGCGGCCAGAGAAATGAGAAGGAGGAACGGGAACATGATCCGGGCAAGGAGGACAGTCAGCTCGGATTTTCCGGCGACTGCGCCGAACCCGGGTGCGATGAGGTCGACGATCAGAGGCGTGGCCAGAATTCCGACGATAACGATGGCTGCCAGGACGAAAAGGAGTGCGTTGACGACGAGATTTCCCAGGCGAAACGCTTCCTTTTTGTCTTTGTTGACGAGATAATCGGTGAAGACGGGGACAAAAGCCGCCGAGAGCGCGCCCTCGGCGAAGAGGTCGCGCAGAAGGTTGGGGATCCGGAAGGCGGCGACAAACGCGTCGGTGGCGAATCCGGCGCCGAAAAGAAAGGCGAAGACTTGCTCGCGGAAAAGACCGAAAAGGCGGGAGACGAACGTGGCCGAGCTGACCAAAGTCGTAGATCGGACAACATTCTCTTTTTGGTCGGTCATCAGGCTGGAATGAGCTTATAACATAGCGCTCGAATCATGTCAAAAAGCCGTGCGTTCGGATCGTCGGCTGAGGGTGCCGTGGGGAGGAACCGGCTGAGAGTCCGACTCGTTCATCGGAAATGGAGAACCCATCCGGCCTGATTTTTAACTTGACAGACGGGGAGGTCTTTTGGCTATATATTAGCTTCTGAAGGAAGGAAAAATCCGGCCTCGAGCCGAGGAGGCAATCATGTTGAATGAAATCCAGGAAGCGTTGCTCAAAGGAAAGAAAACTGAAGTCGAGACGCTTGTCGATCAGGCGTTGTCGTCCGGCCTTCCGACGGCCAGGATCCTGAATGAAGGGTTGATTGCGGGGATGGAAAAGCTCGGGATCCTATTCAAGAACAACGAGGTTTTCATCCCCGAAGTCCTGGTGGCGGCCCGGGCGATGAACGCCGGCCTGGCCAAGCTCGAACCCTATCTTGTCAAGGAAGGGATTCAGCCGAAAGGCGTGGTTGTCATCGGGACGGTTAAGGGAGATCTCCACGATATCGGCAAAAACCTGGTGGCCATGATGCTGCGGGGAGCGGGCTATAAAATCGTCGACCTCGGGATCGATGTCCCGGCCGAAAAATTCGCCGCTGCGGCCAAGGAGCATCAGGCAAGCATTGTCGGCCTCTCCGCGCTGTTGACGACGACGATGATCCAAATGAAGGGCGTGGTGGAAGCCATCCGCGCCGCCGGCCTCCGCATTCCGGTCGTCATCGGCGGAGCGCCGGTCACCAGGGAATATGCCGTCGAGATCAAAGCGGACGGCTACGCTCCGGACGCGGCGAGCGCTGTCGAAGAAGTCGGGAAGCTTCTCGGCCTCTGACCCGCGCGCTTGATCTGGAAAGAGATTTTTTTCTTGTGACCTCAAGGGAACTCGTCAGACAATCTCTCGAATTTTTTGCTCCGCCGCGGATCCCTCGCCAACTCTGGCTCCTGCCCTGGGCCGAGGACCATTACCCGGAGGAATTGGCCCGGATCCGGAAGAAATTCCCTGACGACATCCTCAACGCCCCGGCATCCTATCGTCAGCCGCTCCCGACATCGGGGGAAGAATATTCTCCCGGGATCTACGTCGACGAATGGGGTTGCGTTTTCGAGAACCGGCAGAAGGGAGCGATGGGCGAAGTCAAAGAGCCGCTCTTGCGGGACTGGAGGGATTGGGAAGCGGTCCGAATTCCTCGGGAGAGGTTGAGCCTAGACGAGGATAGCGTGAACGATTTTTGCCGGGCTCATGAGGAGTTCGTCCTTTCGCGAGTGCTCGGCCGGCCGTTCGAGCAGCTTCAGTTCATCCGCCGGCCCGACAATCTTTATCTCGACCTGGCCGCCCCGTTTCCGGAGTTTTTCCGCCTTCTCCGGCGGATGCACGATTTCTACTGTGAGGAAACAGAGCTCTGGGCCGGAACAGAGGTGGATGGCCTGGTCTTCATGGACGACTGGGGGAGCCAGCATTCGCTCCTCATTTCGCCGGATCTCTGGCGCAAAGTATTCAAACCCTTATATCGAGATTATATCGACATCGCCCACCGCCACGGGAAATATGCCTTTATGCATTCCGACGGACAGATCGAGGCGATTCTCCCGGATCTCATCGAGCTCGGGCTGGATGCTCTCAACTCCCAGCTCTTTTGCATGGATATTGAAGAGCTGGGCCGCCGGTTCCGCGGGCGGCTGACCTTTTGGGGTGAGATTGATCGACAGTACCTCCTTTCCCGCGGGACCCGGGAGGAGATTCGGGAAGCCGTCCGTCGGGTGAGAGACGCTTTCTTCAGTCATGGCGGGGTGATCGCTCAGTGCGAGTTCGGTCCCGGGGCGAGGCCGGAAAATATCGTCGCCGTCTTCGAGGCCTGGGAAGCGACATAAGTTACAGCCGGCCGCATCCGATTCCCGCCGCGCTGTTTTTCTTTGGGAAGATTTTTGGTAAAATATAAATAAACTGGGAGACCGCGATGAAACGCCGATCGATATTTTTCCCCCTTCTTTTTTTCGCCCTGAGCTTGATTCCCGCCTTTTCTGAAGATATTCCTGTGCTCAGCCGGTGGTCAACTGCGCCGCCGGCGCTCGACGGGCTGACCGATGACTGGCGAGAGGACGTGTTAAGCTCGGAAAAAGGCATCGGCGTCGATTATGCCTTCCGCAACGACGAGCGCAATCTCTATATTCTTTTCGTCTTTAAAGAGCCGAAATCTCTGAGCACGGTCGATGTCACAGGAATGACGATCTTTTTCAGCCCCAGTGAGAAAAAGCAGAAGGATTACGGGGTTCGGTTTCGGAAGAAAAACGTCCGGGCCGATGAGCTCATCGCGATGATGGAAAAAAGCGGCCAAGAGCTGACGGAGGAAAGAAAGCGGGAGATCCGGAAATTACCGATGTATGTCCTTTACCAGGCCGATGCCATCAATAAAAAGGGAGAGGTGATTCCATCTCCCGGCCCGGCGGCCGAAATCGATCCCCCGTCC
>Ga0185342_1000344_pt1 | contig 24420 bp, 24 predicted proteins | sample ConPoolayeEmetaG_FD_128045 | JGI IMG/M metagenome (GOLD analysis project Ga0185342, IMG submission 128045) | Hot spring microbial mat communities from California, USA to study Microbial Dark Matter (Phase II) - Cone Pool mat layer E metaG... ... | reverse complement strand
GTGGTTCCAGTTCGTGGGTGAGACCAAGAACGCTAAGGTCAACGCCCTTAAGATCTTGGTCGTTGATTGTGCGACCGGCCAGCCTGCCGGAGCAGACGTGTATCCCACCTACTACCAGCAGAACGACATGGATAACTCGTCAGCACCGAATATGCGGTGGAACGGTCCGGCGACCGCACCAGACTACCCCGAGTGGCACCTGAACCCCCAGGGGCTGATCGCCATCACGACAGCCGGTCTCATCAACAGTACCGCTGATATTCCGTGGAACATGTATAAAGGCGTCAACGATGCCTACGGTATGACCCGTATCGCGCTGCTGGGCTCGCTGACCGGCACTTTCAATAACAAGACTTACGAGGTTAAGATCATCGACTACAGTTACTGGACGGGGACTCCCACGACGGTCGTGCTCGCCAGCGGGTTCTTCAAGCTGGTGCCTGAGCCGGCCAGCCTGCTGCTGGCGGGTCTGAGCGGCCTGCTGCTGCGTCGTCGTCGTTAGGATTGGAATAGTCTATCAGCCAAGCAGACCGGGGAGCCGGAGTAGTAGTCCGGCTCCTCCTTTTTTGATCTCCACTCCGGCTAAGCAGCCGAACCCCGGCCGCACTCAGCCGAAGTCGGGGAAAGCCCGCAGCGGGCGGGTCAGGCGGGGTTTGAGGTCCGACTCGAGCGGGACAAATACCGACCAGTCATAGCGAAGCATGCACAAACCGTGCTGGAAGCCGTCAAAAGCGATCGGCGGAGACTGGCCGCACAGTTCCAGCAGGAGCCAGCCGGGAAAATCGGCGCCGGCGGCGATCGCCAGGGGCGCGCCGCCGCCGAAACGCGGGTTGATTTCGGTGAAGCAGATCCGCCGATCGGCGGTCACGATGCATTGCACCGTGACCAGCCCCCGCACGGATGGGCCCAGGGACTCAACCAGCCGCCGGCCGGCGTCCATGATCTCATAGTCTTTAACCACCACCCCCTTGGACACCTCCCCGCCCCGGACCTGCCAGCGAGCCCGCGGCACCACGCAGCGCGGCCGCCCATTCAGGCCGACGTATACGTCCAGCGTGTGCTCGGTTCCGGCCACGAACTCCTGGATGATCGGTGCGGGAACCCGGCTGAGGTAGTACTCCAGGTCGACCCGGTCGACGATCTTGTGGACCCACTGGCTGGCGCTGCCGCCGCGGGGCTTGATGAACAGCGGGAAACCGTGTTCCAAAATGCTCGGCAACTGATCCGCAGTGAACGTCTTCGGCGTATCAATGTTGTGTCGCACCAGGTGCTGGTAGGTGCGGACCTTGTCACGGCAGGTGTCGATAATCTCCGGTTCGGCGATCAGTGCCAGGCAGCCGGCGTCGGAGATCTGGTCGCGATGACGGCTGAGCACTTGCAGATCGGTGTCGATGGTGGGGATAAGCAAGTCCGCGTGGCTGTCCCGGATGGCGCCTAATACTGCCGGCAGATACCCGGAGTCGGCCACGGGTGGCACCAGGACCGGGCGGTCAACACAAAGCAGGGCCGGAGCGGTGGGATCGCTGTCCAGGCCGACCATCCGCAGTTCCAGGCCCAGACGCCGGCCGGCGGCCCGGAAGGCCTGAACCAGCTCCACCCGGCGGCCAACGCAGGTGAACAGCACCGTGATCTGACGCCCCGAAGCGACTGGCAAGCTCATAACACTGAATGTCCCACCCGGGCGGTTCCGCGCCAAGGGGACTGCGGACAAGCGATCGAAAAGGTGGATACCCGCCTTCGGGCGGGACGGTTCAATTCAGGTTCTGCCTGCCGGGTTGGGCCGCGCGCCGACTGGCCCGGGCTATGCTGGCCAGGGTTCGCAACTGGTCACGCAACATCTGGGCACGGGCGAAGGCGTCTGGCTCATCCAGCAGGCATTGACGCAGCTCAGCCTCGACCGGCAGTCCGGCCGCGATCAGATCGGCCAGTTCGCCCAGGGGCAATTCCACCTTGGCCAGGCGCAGCCAATGAGAGCGCAAGTCCCGATCCAGGCCGGGGTTACCACGGATGCTGGCAAACAGCCGCCTGCGCAGCCGCTCGGACTCGGCCTGGCTGGCGCTACAAAAGGTCTCGAGCACTTCCAGCCGGGCCAGCCGGTACGGCCGATCCGGGATCTCGGAGACCACGGTTGCCCGCCCCAGGCCGCGAAGCAGTAGGTTATAGTTACCGTCCGCCAGCTTCTCAGACTCGAGGATCTGCCCCACGCCCACGGTGGCGTGGATCGGGGCCCGCCGAGTGTAGTACAGGGGTTCATAACCCGCCTTCAGCAAGGCGATTGCGAGCAATCGCTCGCCGGCCAGGGCATCAGCCATCATCTCCCGATAGCGCGGTTCGAAGACGTGCAGCGGGAGAATGGTCCGCGGGAAGAGGACGACTTCCGGCAGCGGGAAGATTGGGACGAATTCGGGCAGATAGACGAAAGCGTCGCTCATGGGCTAGTCGGTCGATCGGCGGTCACGCACCGGCTCCTGGCAACTAAACCAATCATATCCGTCCACCAGCCGCGCGGGCCAGCAGAGCGGCGACCTGGGCGGCCGTAGCCATGCGTCGGCCGGCCAGGTGAGAAAGATGATAATCCAGGAGCTGGAACCAGGCGTGCGGGTCGCCTGTGGAGGGGCTGGTTCCGACCAGTCCGGGCGGCAGCCGACACTTCTCGACATAGCTTCCTTCACAGTCGCGGCAGAGCAGGCCGCCGGCCGTGGAGCTGAAGAAGACCACACCGGACGAGCCGACCGGGCGGTGGCAGCCCACGCAGGTTGCCAGGCTGGGGGCGTAGCCGATTGCCACCAGCAGGTCGCTCTGAAAGGCCGGCAAAAGCGGGGCCGGCGGCTCCTGACCGGACAATCCCCGCAGAGTCCGCAGCAAGGCAGCAAACAGGCCCGGATCCGGATCGCCCTCCTCGGTCAACGCCATCACCAGTTCGGCCGCGTATAAACCGCCCGTCAGCCGCAGCGGAGCCCGGCGGAGCCCTACGAAAGCGTCCCGCTGGGCCCACTCGGTAAGCGTCCCGAGCTGCTGGTCGCCCAGGGCGGGCAGAAAACCCAGCTCGCCGTACTCCAGCAGGTCCAGACCCGGTGCGAAGCGCTGGCGCGTCCCGCGGCGGATGCCTTTGGCGATCAATCGCAGACGGCCATACTGGGCCGTGAACAGGGAGAGGATCTGGGAGGTCTCCGAAAAGTCGGTCCGGCGCAGGACGATGGCCTGGTCTTTGAGCACGGTCATAGGCGACTCTGAGGCTGCCGCTTCAGACTAGCACAACCGCCCGGCCGGTGTGATAGCCGTGGCTTCGGCCGGGGCCGGCCCATAGAATATGCTGTCAGGGCTTGGGCAGGCGAGCCTGATCAGATGTCCGAGTGTCCGGTGAATCCGAACCGAACGAGCCGGCCGACGCTGGATGTGTTTGTGGGGCGCTGCATCGTGCTGGACACGCAGGGGCCGGTCGTGTACATCGGCCGGCTGGAGGCCTACGATGAGCGCGGGTACTGGCTGACCGAAGCGGACGTGCACGATCGCAACGAGGGGCACAGCACCAAAGAGAAGTACGTCAACGACGCGCAGTTGCTGGAACGGGAGGGGGTACGCCAGATGAATCGACGACGGGTGTTCGTCGAGCGTAGCGCGGTGATCAGCATATCCGCTCTGGAAGACGTGATTACTGACGGACGGGTCGATCAGCCCGGGGGATGGATCCCATGAAGCTCACCTGGAGTCGGCAGCGTGTCCACCCGCGGCACCGCTTCGCGACCTCGCAGTGGGGCCTGGACGAGAAAGAGACCCTGGTAGTCCGGCTGGAGCACGACGGCGTGGTGGGGATGGGCGAGTGCGTGCCCTCCAGCCTGTACGGTCAAACTCTGGACTCGTCCGAGGCGGCCCTGATCGCCATGTCGGGCCGGCTCGGATCCGACCCGATGGCCATCGAGCCGATCGTGCAGCGCCTGATCGCCGAGCAGGACGACCAGCGGGCGGCCATCGACGCGGTCGACGCGGCCCTGCACGACTGGTGCGGCAAGCGGCTGGGATTGCCGGTCTGGAAACTGCTTGGGCTGGCCCGGCCATGCAAGCAGACCACCTTCACCATCGGGGTGGCTGAGCCCGAACTGATCCGGGTCAAGGTCGAGGAGGCCCTGGCGGCGGGCTTCGACGCCCTGAAGGTCAAGGTGGGGGTGGAAGATGATGAGCAGACCCTCGCGTACATCCGATCGGTCTTTGACGGCCCACTGTTTCTGGATGCCAACCAAGCCTGGTCGCCCAGCCAGGCGGTCGCCCGGATACGCAGCCTGGCCCGTTTCCGCCCCACGCTGATTGAACAGCCGGTTCCGAGGGAGGATTGGCAGAGCATGGCCGAGCTTTCCCGGCTGGGGGTGGCACCGGTCTTCGCCGACGAGAGCTGCGAGCGGCCGGCCGACGTATTGCGGCTGCACGAGCATGCGGACGGCGTGAACATCAAGTTCACCAAGTGCGGCGGCATTCGCGAGGCTCTGCGCATGATCACCCTGGCCCGGGCCCTGGTATGAAGGTGATGCTCGGATGTTTCGTGTGCAGCAGCCTGGCCATCGCCCCGGCGTTGAGTATCGCTTCGCTGGCCGACTATGCCGACTTGGACGGAGCACTACTGCTGGCAGACGACCCGTTCGAGGGAATCGCTCGCCAGGGAAGCCTGATCAGCCTGGGGGACCGGCCGGGGCTGGGAGTCTGGCCGCGCCAGCCGGCCGCCGAGTCGGCGCGGCCAGAATAAGGCCGGACTGAAAGTCCGTCGTCCACCGGAAGTGACAACCGCGCGTTTCGGTTTTCCGCGACGGTTCCGAATCGTCAAGCGAAGCAACTTACAGCAGACGCTCAAGAGCGGCCTGCGAAGCGCGGACGGGCAACTAACCGTATGGGCCACACCCAACGGATTGAGTTACACGCGGCTGGGACTGCTGGTGGGACGCAAACACGGGTCGGCGGTCAAACGCAACCGGATCAAGCGCATCCTCCGCGAAGCGTTCCGACTGTCCCGACCGACTTTGCCTGCGGGACTGGATCTGGTTTGCGCCCCTAGACCCGGCCACTCGATCCGACTGCCGGAGTGCAGGGCATCCCTGGAAAAAATGGCCCACCGGCTGGCGGCCCGGCTCTTGACCCCGGGGGATCGGCTAACTTGAAGCCGGCAGGACGCCATGACTGACCGGAACACCATTCTGATCCTGGCCGCTTCGACCGGTGCCGGACATCTGGTGGCCGCCCGGGCAGTGGAGCATGCCCTGCGACGGCTGGCCCCGGAGGCGGAGATCGAGGTGCTGGACGTGCTGGCCATCTCCAACCCGTTGTTCCGGCGGCTGTATGCGGGCGGGTACCTGGGGCTGGTCCGCCACGCTCCGGCAGCCATGGGCTGGCTGTACGAGACCATGGACCATCCCGACGGATGGATAAAAGACGCGGTGCGGGTGTGGATCCAGAACCTGAACAAGCTTCCGACCGTCCGGTATGTGGCGGCCCGCCGCCCCAAGCTCATCATCAATACACATTATCTCCCAGCCGAGATCGTCGCCCAGATGCGCCGGGCCGGACGATTGGTTTGCCCCCAGGTCACGGTCACGACCGACTACGAGACCCACCGCATCTGGGTCCACCACCCCACCGAGCGATACTACACCGCCACGAACGAAGGCAAACTCTATCTGACAAGCTGGGGCCCCAAGCCGGACCGCGTGCTGGTGACCGGCATCCCGGTACGCCCCGGCTTTGGACAAGCACTCGGCCGGCAGCAAGCTCGGGCGTGCTGCCGGCTGGACCCGGACCGACCGATGGTGCTGCTGCTGTGCGGCGGGTTCGGCGTGGGCCCGATCGGCAAGCTGTTGCACGAGCTGCTGGTCCTGGCCGGGCCGGCCCAGATCGTGGTGATTGCCGGCAACAATGAGAAGTTGCGACAGAGACTGCTCGCGCAGGCACAGGCGGCCCGACGCGAGGTCCACGTCGTCGGCTACACCGACCGGATGCACGAGTGGATGCAGGCCGCCGACCTGGTGGTGACCAAACCCGGCGGGCTGACCGCGGCCGAGGCGCTGGCTTGCGGCGTGCCACTGGTGATCGTGAACCCGATTCCCGGGCAGGAGACCCGCAACAGCGATTACCTGCTGGAAAACGGGGCCGCGATCAAGGTCAACAATCCACGCCTGCTGGGGCCGCGGGTCGGCAGGCTGCTGAGCGACCCGCAGCGGCTGGAGCAGCTTCGGGTAGCCGCCCGCAGGCTGGCCCGGCCCGGGGCGGCCTGGGAGATCGCCGCCGACGCGCTGCGGATCATGCGGCAGGGCCCGGCCTGGTGAGGCGGCTGGCCGCCGGACTCTACCTGAGCGTCATCAGAAGCTGGTCAAGCATTTCGCTGGAGACGCTGATCACCCGACTGGCGGCCTGGAAGCCGGTACTGGAGGTGATCAGGCCGATGAACTCCTGCGAGAGGTCCACGTTGGACATTTCCAGGGCTCCGCCCCGGATCTGTCCGGCGCCGAACTGACCGGCAGTGGTGACCGCCGGTGGTCCGGAGTTCGGGCCGGCCGAGAATAGATTGCCCGCCTCGGCCACCAAACCGGCCTCATTGGAGAAGACCGCCAGGGCTACCTGGCCCAGGGTGCGGGACATGCCGTTGCTGAAGACCCCTGAAATGGTGCCATCGTTGCCGACCGTGAAGCCGGTCAGGGTTCCAGGCGGGAAACCATCCTGGTCGGCCATGATGATGTTGGAGGTTTCAGTCGAGCGGCCGTTGACGGTCGAGAAATCCAGGGTGATCGTCAGGGAGGAGGCCGCGCCGGTGCCGGAGCGGTTCAGCGAAACCCGATTGCCGGTCGCGGCCACAAAATTGCCCGCAGTGTCGAAGGAGACCGTCCCGGTTCCCAGTACCCGCGACCCCGGCTCGCCCTCCGCAGCTTCCAGGTAGTAACGCCAAACCGGGCCGGTGTCAGGCGTGGCCTCCAGCGTGAAAGTGGCGTTCACGCCGACCGGGTTACCCAGCGAGTCATACACGGTGAACGAAGTGAACACGCCGCCGCCGTTCGCCTCCCCGGTCTGGGTGAACTGAAAGGGCAGGGACACGGCAGCGTTGCTGCTGGTCAGCCCGGTCGATCCGATCCGGATGGCGTTGGGTTGACCGGCGTTGCTCCGGATCACCAGTGCCCCGTCTTCCACCGCGACGCCCGGGTTGCCCGCCAACCCGGGATCCGCCTGGATGCCCAGCACGTCTTGCAGCCAGTTGGCTAGATCACCCAGAGTGTCACCGGTGGTGCCCACGGTGAACTGGGCGCTTGGAATGACGCGATCGCCGCGGGTGACCCCAGACACGGTTATCACGTCGCCATCGGCCAGCAGGGCCCGGCCGGGTGCGCTGGCGGACCGCAGGTCGGTAAGCCGGGTGGAGGCGGTCGCAGCGGCTCCTGAACCGTTGACCAGAGCCTGCGAAACATGCTGCGAGCCGGTGGTGGCAATGGTTTCGGCGGCGCTTAGGTCGCCCTCCATGACGGCCTTTTCGGTCGGCCGGGCGATGTTGAGTCGACCGAGGGGAATTTGAAGGTTTTGAACGCGGCCGGGAATGATGTTGAAGTTCTCGTCTACGCCAAACCCCCGCACGTGGTACCCATCGGCAGTGACCAGCTCGTGGTTGCTGTTCAGGGAGAAGGCGCCGTCCCGGGTGTAGTGATCTTGGCCGGCGGAATCCTGCACAATGAAATAGCCGCTGCCCTCGATGGCCAGGTCGCCCGGCAGGCCGGTGGTTTCGACCGATCCGGAGGCCAGGTTGCGCTGCGTGGCACCGACCAGCGTGCCCAGTCCGACCTGGCTGGGGTTGGTACCACCGCTGGTATCGCTGGGCGGAGTGCCCATCGAAAGCGTCTGGGCGAACTGGGTCTGGAACAGGGTCCGCGAGCCCTTGAAAGCGGTGGTATTCACATTGGCGATGTTGTTACCAATGGTCTGGATACGGGCCTGGTTGGCGTTGAGCCCGCTGAGCGCGGTGTACATCGCGGTGGTCAAACCCATGGTGAACCCTCGCCCTCGCCTGAAAGTTATAGATGCAAGCTGGCGTCCAGCGACAGCCAGGGGAGTAGCCCGCCGGAAGAGGACTTCCCCTGGTCGGAGAGCTTGTCAGCGGCCTGGTCGGAGTCTGCCGATTCATCGCTGGCGGCAGCCTGGCCCGGTGCGTTCTCGCTCGTTGTGACCAGGATCACGTCGGCGACCCGAACACACTGTCCGTTGTCCAGCTCCAGCATGGCTGTGCCGTCAGACTCGAAGCGCAGACTGGTGACCAGACCGGAAACCTGCTGTTGCGTTCCGTCGGACGCGGTAGTAACCGCAGTCACGTACTTGCCCAGCAACTCGCCCGCTCCCAGCGTCCGCTGCTGGCCGGCGATCTGGGAGAGCACATCGGTCAGGTTCTTGGACAGCTCGATGCTGCGGATCTGGGAAACCTGCCCGATCAGGTCGGCGGTCTTGGCCGGCTCGAACGGGTTCTGTTGCTTGAGCTCGGTCACCAGGAGCTTGAAAAAATCCTCGGTCCGCAGTCCGCTGGTCCCACGATCAGCGATGGCGCGGGACGCGGTCGAGCCGCTGGACGCGAGGACCGAGGAAGCGGCTTTCCGCCCGGTGCCGGACATCCCCGGCGCAAGTATGGTCGAAGTCCACATGGCAGGTCCCTCGCAGGAAACGGTTGGCGGACGGGGTTCACATCGGGGCCGCTCCCAGAGCAGCGATACACCGGCCAGCGAAGTAAGCATCTGGGCCGCCGACTCGGCCGCCTTTCCGGGCTCGGCCGTTACGACCTCGCTCGCCTGAAACGCGCGGGCAGCATTCCCCGCCGCCCTACGCCAAGAGGTTCACCAGCGACTCCGCCGCCGGTCCGACAACTTGCGGCGACTCTTCGTCAGTACGCTCGACCAGCGGGTCGGCTATCGTCCCGGGTGCTTCCCGCCAAGCCTCGCTGTCCGGCTGCGATCCATGCCCCGCGGACTGGTCGTTGCCGCGGGCCGGCAACTGATGGTCCCCAGGTTGCTGCGGGCTGCCGGACTCACCTGGTTCGTGCCCGACCGCCGCCGTCCGCAGCTCGGCCCGCTCCAAGTGAATCCCGGTCGCCTCCAGGTTACGCCGCAAGTCTTCAAGCTGATCGCTCAGCAACCTTCGTGCCGTTTCAGTCTGAGTTTCGATTCGAAGCGACAACTGATCTTCACGTAAGTCCATTCGCAGGCGGACAGTGCCGAGTTCGGGCGGGTCCAGTCGGACCATCGCGACCGACCGGTCCTGCCCGATGCGGGTCTGGAGCAGGCGCACAATCCGCTCGATGTTCGGGTCGAAATTGCCGCTCTCCGCTTCCCAGGGGGCGGCCTGGTCGCTGCGGCTCGGGCCGCCGGTCCGATTCGCCGTACCGCGCCCGCCTGGAACCGAAGCTTCGCGGGCGACGGGCAATCCGGCCTGAGTCGGGCCAAGCCGGACCCCAGAAGAAAGGGTGGAGGGGCGCAACTCAAGCGCTGACGGTTGACCTTTGCGGCCGGTCGCCAGGTCTGAGCCCGATAGCTCTGCCGAAGCCAGCACCGGTTTCGGCAAGGTGTCCGCAGGCAACGGTTGAAAGGCGGTCGGCATTCGATCGCTCACCGCGGAGCGGGTCGGCAACGTTCCTTCACCGACTGTGGCCGCTGGTGGTCGTTCGTTCAAGCCAAGTGCGACCGGTCTTCCGGCATGGGGCTGCCTGTCTGTCGGGCCGGGCGCAGACGTTTGGGCAGAGTCGGACCTGAGCTTATTGGCGGCCCCGGCCGGGTCGGGTTCACGCCGCACTTCCGGGCTTTGGTTTTCGTCCGCGTTACCCACACCGGCCGGCACCGGCTGGAATGTTTGATCCTGCCAAAGCTGCTGCCGCACCTGCTGATGCCACTCTTGGCGCCAGGCCGCCCGGCTGCCGGGAAGCAAGTCCAGCTCGGCCTGACGGAGGTAGTCGGACGGTTGCTGCGCGACGGCCAGTTCGGTAGCCACCTGCTCACGCCGGGCCTCCTTCCGACGCAAGTTCTCCTGCTGCCGCTCCTCGTTCTGCTCACGCCGGTTTTGGTCGGACGCGACGGATTGCAGTAGCTTCAGCAGGTTGGGCAGGAACAGGGCCTCGCAAGCCAGCCCAGGTGCGGCGTTCGCATCGGTTTCGCTCTGCTGAAACGAGGACTCGCTCAGGCCAGCGCCCAGCGGCTGGACAAAGGAGCCGGAAGGTTCAACGTTCGTGCCGGGCGGCTCGAATGCTTTTTCCGTCTGGCGGGCCGGGCTGCGGTCCTTTCTAGCTGTGAGTGCCGCTCCAGTCCTGCAAGGTTGGACCCAAGTTGCCCAGCGTCCGGGCTCCCCCGGGCTTGAAGCGTTTCCACCCAGGAGCGGTCGACCGGATAGATCGAACTGCATCAAGACACCTCGCGCTCGGCGGCACCCTCGGTCCTCCGTGACGCGTCGGCGTGGCCGGATGTAGGATTACCCCTGGCCTGCGCTGCGGCCCGGGTCTCCGCCCGTGAGCGGCTGTAGCCAGGCCGGTTGCCCAGTCGTGGGCCGGCTTTGGGCGATATTCGCCGGCCGAAACCTCAGCCCGCGCGATCTGAGGCGGGCGCGACGCCCCCGGGGAGCTTTCGGGCCCCTCGCTCGCGCTCGGACCCGCTTTCGGTGGCCCGGTCGGCATCGCTCGGGCTGCTGCCGGCACCGTGCAAGCGGATGCCCTCCAGCAAATTGCTTTGCACCGTCAGTTCCTCAGGGGTCTTGAACTGCTCCAGAATCCGCAGGGCACGGTTTTCCTCCATGGCATGCAAGAGGCGTACCGCGTCGGCCGGCTGCTTCTGCCACAGGCGTAAGATGTACTCCTTGGCGGCCCGGGGCTGGAGCCCAGAGACCAGCGCCAACTCTTTCTGGAAACCCTCATCCACCGCGGCCTTGCTGAGTTTCTCACGCTGGGCCAGCCATTCGGTACGTTGCTCGGCCAGTCGCTCCTGCTCCTGCATGACATGCTGCAATACCTGGTCCAGCAGACGGCGCTGGGCCTGCAAGTCCCGGGCCGCCCGCTCCAGCTCCAACATTTCCAGGTGCTGGCGCTGGCGTGCCCGGCGCAGCTCGTCTTCGGTGGTGGCGGAGAACGTTTCCGAGTCCGGGCCGGCCGGCCGTGGCTGGCTGGCGGCACCGGGGCCGGACTGCCCCTCGGCAGTAGCCGAGCCGCGCAGGCCAGGCAAATCGTCCAACTCGCCCCGCATCAGGCGGGCCATGATTTGCAGGCGATCGGCGCTGAGATGCCCGCTGCCGAACAGATAGCCGACAACGCCCCCCAGGGCCAGCACAGTCGCCAGCGAGATGGCGGCCAGTCCGTTGAACAGCTTGGTGAACATACCGCTTTCAGCCGACGGCGCAAGCGCGACCGGCCCGGCGTTCTGCTCCGGGGCCCGGAGCCGGGATGCTACGGCTGGTATCCGTGCAACTGCTGTGCCAGCTCATCGGTCGCAGCCTGCTCCTGTCGGGCCTGGTCATGAAGATACTCCCGCCAGCGACGTTCACGGAGTTTCTGCACAATCTGCTCGGCCGTCCGAGCCCTCTGCCAGGCGGCCTGCAACTCCCGCAGCTCGGTAACCAGTTCGGTCCGCCGGGCCTGGCGTAAACCAATAGTGTGGCGCAGATGAGCCACCCAGGCCCGCCCGCGCTGGAGAGCCAGGGGATCCAATCGTCGCTGCTGCTGGCCGGCCAGAAGCAGCCGCTGCTGCCGGGCGATCTCACTTGCGGTCTGACGATTGAGCCGGTCGACCAGCGCAATCTCGGCCAGCTTGGCGCCAACCTTGCGCTTGGCCTCCCGCTGTTGCAGTTGGCGGAGCCGCAGGAGAGTCTCCAGTCTGAACTCGAAACGCCGGGCCACAGGTCATGCCCTCCGGGCGGTCGGCGGGGCAGGTGCCGGACCGGGCTCAGGCGACCCGGTCGCTCTGGCGGTTCGCTCGCTCGCCTGGCTGCGGGTCTTCTCCAGCAACTGGCCCAACTGACAGACCGCGCTTGCCGCCTGTTCGAAGCTGCACCCCACGCTTTGCTCCTGCACCAGGAAGGCGTTGATGGCATCGCGGGTCTGCACGGCCAGATCGTAGTCGGGGTTGGCCCCGGGCACGTAGGCTCCGATGCTGACCAGATCCTCGATATCGTTCCAGACCGCTAGGACCCGCCGAATGGACATGACGGCCCGCTGCTGCTCGGGGCTGGTGACCTCGGGCGCTACGCGACTAATGCTGTTGAGCACGTCGATGGCCGGGTAATGTCCACGATTGGCCAGCGATCGGGCCAGCCAGATATGGCCATCCAGAATCCCGCGGACCGCGTCCGAAAGCGGCTCGTCCAGATCGTCGCCTTCCACCAGGACGGTGTAGATGCCGGTGATGCTGCCCGAGCTGGTCCGGCCGGCCCGCTCCAGCAGACGCGGCAGGAGGGCGTAGACGCTAGGAGGATAACCCTTGGCAGTGGGCGGCTCGCCGGCCGCCAGCCCGATCTGCCGTTGAGCCATCGCCATGCGGGTCAGGGAATCCATCAGCAGCAGGACGTCCAATCCCTGGTCGCGGAAGTACTCGGCGATCGCGGTGCCGTGCAGGCAACTGCGGACCCGCAGGGCCGCAGCCTGGTCGGAGGTGCACACCACGACCACACTGCGCGCCAGGCCGTCGGGGCCGAGCTGGCGATTGATGAAGTCCCCGACCTCGCGTCCACGCTCTCCGACCAGCACGACCACATTCACGTCTGCCTGCGTGTGGCGACAGATCATGCCGAGCAGCACGCTCTTGCCCACGCCGGTGCCGGCGAAAATCCCCAGCCGCTGGCCGCGACCGGCCGTCAGCAGGCCGTCGATGGCGCGAATACCCAGCCCCAGCGGCTGGTCGATCGGCCGGCGAGCCAGAGCCGGCGGGGCCGAGTTGTACAGCGGATAGCGCACGTTGAGTCGCGGCGGCGGCCGGCCGTCCAGAGGCTGCCCCTGAGCATCGATGACCCGACCCAGCAGGTCGAAACCGACCGGCACCCGCGGGGGCCCCGACACGCACACCACCTCGTCGCCCTGGGAAACCCCGGTCGCCTCACCGAATACCGACAACAGAGCCTCGCCGTCGCGGAGGCCGACCACCTCAGCCGCCAACCAAGCCTCCGAAGGCCGCTCCGCAGCGGGGCCTTCGATCCGCGGCGCGGCAGGCTTGCCAGACGGCAGGCCGACCGAGGTTCGCGGCCCTTCAACCCCGCCCGCATATCGGGTGCGAATCAGACATCGCGCCCCGATCGGCGCCGGCATCCCCGCGACACTGACCGTCAGACCACGGACCGAGCGAACCCGCCCCTGGATTCGTTCACTGATCAGACCGGCCACCTCTTCAGCAGCCGCGGAAAACACGCTCCAGCCCACAGAACGATCCTTCCTCCCGAGCCGCAGCCACCAGCCGGCAGGTCAGTGGCCGGCCTCGGTATCGGTCCGGCCCCGCGAGCCGTCGGGCTGAACCGCCCCGTGACCAAGCGCCTCGGCGATCCGGTCGATCTGAACCTGGATGTTCGCGTCGATCACACCCTCGGAGGTCCGCAAGATGCAGCCGCCGCGCTCCACCGCTGGGTCCGGTCTGATCGTTGCATGCTCCAGGCAACTGATCTGCTGCATGAATTCGGGGCACACCTGGGTCAACAGCTCATGCTCAGCGGGGTTTAAACACAGTTCGAGGTTGGCCCGGTTCCGGACCATCTCCAGCAGGGCGCGGACGTTGGCTCGCACCGGCTCGACCGATCTTTCCACCAGCACCTTGCACACCCGGCGGGCGATCGCCACCGCCAACTCGATCAGGCCCGACTCGGCCTCGGCGATCAGACTGCGTTTGTTCTGATCGAACTGGGCCAGGGCGGCGGTCAGAGCCTGGGTGAGTCGGGCCAAATCGGCCTGGGCCGTCTGCACGGCCGCCTGGCGCGCCTCGCGGCGAATCTGCTCCAGCCCGGCCTGCCGACCCTGCTCCAACCCTTCCTCATAAGCCCGGCGGGTCAGAATCTGCTCGGCCTCCCGGGCTTGAAGGCGGGCCTGCAACAGAATGCGCTCCGCCTGGGCCCGGGCCTGGTCGACGATCTGGGCCGCCTGGCGCTCCAGGTCACAGAACGAGAAGCGGCTCAGCGGGGGAGCGCTGTCTCGAGGGATCACTTCCGACATCTGCCGCTCCGCACGCCTTCCCTGCCCGCCAAACCGGCGGTAGCGCGGCCCCGGAACCTAGACGATCAACTCCTTCTCGCCGCCCCGACCGGCGATAATGACCTCGCCGGCATCCTCGAGGCGTCGAACCACGTCCACAATCTTCTGCTGAGCGGCCTCCACGTCGCTGACGCGGACCGGGCCCATGAACTCCATTTCTTCCTTGATGAGCTGGGCGGCGCGTTCCGACATGTTCTTGAAGATCTTGGCCTTGAGCTCTTCGCTGGCTGTCTTGAGCGCCAGGGCCAGCTCCTCGTTGGCGATCTCCTTGAGCACCGCCTGGATGCCCTTGTCGTTCACCCGGATGATGTCCTCGAACACGAACATCAGGCGACGGATCTCCTCGACTAATTGGGGGTTCTCCTCTTCGAGCCCTTCCAGGATCGCCTTTTCGGTCGCCCGCCCCGCCATGTTCAGGATCTCGGCCACCGCCTGCACGCCCCCCACCCGCTCGAATCGCTCGGACACCAGGCCCGCCAACCGCTTCTCCAGGCCGCGCTCCACTTCCTTGATCACATCCGGGCTGGTCTGGTCCATGTTCGCGATCCGCGAGACCACCTCGATCTGCCGCTTGGTCGGCAGGGCCGAAAGGATGTCGGTGGCCATTCCGGGCGGGAGGTGCGACAGTACCAGCGCAATCGTCTGGGGATGTTCTTCCTGAAGGAAAGTGACCAGGTTCTCTTTCTCGGTCTTCTGGAGGAAACTGAAAGGCTGCTCGTGGACCTGATGCTCGATGATGGCCATTATTCGGCGGGCTTCGTCTGGCGGCAGAGTTTTCTGGAGCAGGGCCCGAGCCCAGGACATTCCGCCGGCATCGACGTACTGGCGGGCCATCAGCAGGTTGTAGAACTCGCGGATCACATAGTCCCGGACCTCGGGGGCGATCGCGTCAATCGCGGCAATCTCGCGTGAGATCTCTTCCAGCCGCTCCCGCGACAGGCAGCGCATGATCTTGGCCGCGGTGTCCTGGTGCAGAGCGACCAGCAGGACCGCGGCCCGTCTTACGCCGGTGAGGTCCTCCAAACTCTTGATTTCAGTGCGAAACGTGCTGCGGGCCATGCCTCAGGCTCCGGCTCAGGAAGAGTCGTCGCGGTACTGCTCGCTGCGTTGGAGCCATTGCTCGATCACGGCCGAGACCACCTCGGGGTCGGAGTCGACCATCTGGGCCACCTGGTCGAGCATCTTGCGGGTCTGAACCGTGCTGGGATCCACCTCCTGGGCGACCAGCACCCCGTCTGTGGCCGCCGCCTGCTCGACCGGGGCGGCCAACTCGCTCTCGGCCGGCGGCCCTGAGCTGCGGGTCCAGGAACCAGGAGCTTCAGCCTTCCCGGCATCCCGCAAAGACTCGCGGTAACCGGGCCGGCTCACCAGTTTGGAGACGTCGGCGGCAGCGGCCTTGGCGGCCTCGATAGCCTCTTCGGGCAGCCCCAACTCCAGCCCGAAGGTCTCATTGGCCCCGGATTTCCTGGACAGCCGGAGCATCAGGGCCAGTGCGACCACTGCCAGCACCGCCAGCCCGGACTGCGGACCGTAGGTCTTCATCAAATCGATCGCTTCATCTAGCGTGCCGGCCGAGGCCGCCAGACCGGCCTCCGGCGGAGTGTCGTAATAGCGCGAAATCGCGACGTTCTCCTCGGCCTGCGGCTTGACGAGCTGAACCACCTGACTGAGCAGTCGCGACCGCTCGCGCTGGAAGACTTCTTCGATCTGCTGGTCGGTCGGTTGCTGGGCGTCCGGGTTGGCTCGTCGGAAGACGCCCTCCAGGTAGCTGTGCGAGAGGCTGATGGCAACGGTGACCTTCTCGACGTCGCCGGCCGGAGTGGCTTCAACCTTCTTGGCCATCCCGACCTCGGCCTCGGTTTCGGAGGTTTCCTGGGAGTGGGTTTCGCTCACCGCGCTGCCGCCGGCCGCCAGGCCGACGTTGGGCTGGACGCCCGGCGGCTCGCTGGAGCGGCCCCGGGTGGTCTCCTCACGGGTGGTGCGCTCGGTCCGGGCCACGCCGCGGAGCGGCTGCTCGGTCGAGGTATTTCGCGAAGTAGAATTCAGCTCGACCTGCACACTGACCAGCGCCTTGGGGTCGGGAACCTGCTGACGGATCTTCTGGGCATAGCGCAGCTCTTCCTTGGCCAGCTTGCGCTCTAGTTGAGAAGTGACGTCCTGTTCGCTGTCCCAGTCCAGGGCCACCCGACCGGTGGTAGCATCCACGACCTCCACGTTGTGCGCGGGCAGGCCCGCCACCGCGCCCGAGACCAGTCGGGCCGCCGCCAACGCCAACGACCGCGACACCTCCTCCCCCGGCTTCATCAGCAGAGTAACGCTGGCCGAGCTGGGCGGCGGCGTGCGGGTGAAAGACTTGCCGTGGGTCCCCAGATTCAGGAACACGTTGGCATTCTTGACGCCATTGAACTGCCGCAGCACCTGCTCAAGAGCCTGTTGGAGCGCGAAGGTCCACCGCCGATTGCTTTCCTCCATGGAAATCCAGGGGTCAGACTGCTTGATCAGGTTGGCAAAGGCGGTGCTGGTGTCGGCCGGGAGACGCTGCTGCTGGTGCAACTGAGCGATCAGGGCCTGGCGGTTGGCCCCCGCTCGCACCATCACCCGGCCGCCGCGCACTTCGCTTCGCTCGCCCAGCAGCTCCAGCCCGCTGCGGAGCTGAGCGATTTCCTCGGGCTGAAGATCCTGGTCCAACAGAGGGACCAGCGCCGGGGTGGCGGCCCAGTGCAGCAGCCAGACCAGCGAGACGGCCACCAGGATCCCACCCAGCAGCAACGCCACCCGCTGCGACACGGTCACGTCGCGCAGACGCTGCGCTACCTGGGCCACCGTCCGTTGGAGTGCTCCCATCCGTGGGACTCCTGCGAGCCGGGCACCGTCGCCGCCCTCCGGCCGACGTAGACCACGCCGGCCGGGCTACCGTCGGGCAGCGGCTGTCGGGTCGTCGGCCGACCCGCGGCCGCTACCCGGTCCGAGGCTCTGCCTCTAGACCCGAAGCTGCTTCAATTCGGTGTACGCGTCCACCAGTTTGTTGCGTATCTCCATCAGCAGGCTGAAGGCCACCTCCGCTTTTCGGGCCGCAGTCAGCACTTCCGTCAAGTTGTCAGTCTGCCCGGTCAGCAGGTGCTCAATTCCTTCTTCTGCTTCCGCCTGCATCCGGCTGACCTGCTCCAGTTGGCGGCGCAGTTCATCGGCGAAGCCGCCCTGGCCGGGTGGGGGCCGAGCCACAGCCCCGGGGACGCCGACCGACCCGGCCGGCTGGGAGGGCTTCAGTTGGTCCACCTGGATCGGATTGACCATGCTGATTTCAGATTTCCCGTGTTCCGATTATGGGACCGCTGCCGAGGATCCGGCCGCCGACGGTGCTCAAGGCGCCGCGGCCGCCTGCCAACCGTTCGATGGCGGTCTCCTTACGCCAGCAGCCGGATCGCCTGTTGCACCAGGTTGCGGGTCACCGAGAGCATGCCGGCGTTGATCTCGTAAGCCCGGCTGGCGGCCAAGGCGTCCACATATTCCATCGTGATGCTCACGTTGGGCAGTTGAACATAGCCGTGGGCGTCGGCGTCGGGATGTCCGGGGTCGTATTTCTGGCGCCCAGGCGAGGGGTCCAGTTCGACCCGGTCGACATGTACGCCCGGCCCGCCTTGCCCATCGCCCGTCATGAAAGTCACCGTCCGCCGACGATACGGAATTGGCCGTCCGTCCTCCTGCCGAGTCACTTCGGCATTGGCGATGTTGCCGGCGATCACATCCAAGCGTGTCCGCTGGGCCACCAAAGCCGAAGTACTGATGTCCAGCGCGCGAATCATGACATCCTCCTGACAATCCGCCCCGGCTGCCAAACCCGGGCCGCCAGCAGGGCTGAGCCTTCGCACACCCGAGGCCGGCCGCAGCCGGCCGGCTCAGGTCCGACCCAGACCGCCGGACTCAAAGGTCCGGCGCTGCGGGGTGTGGTCGGGCGGCGATGATCCGGGATCATGTGCTGCGGCCCCGAATAGCCTTCATCAAGCTTTCGAACCGTCCGCGCAGCAGATTCATGGCTAGCTCATAGGAAAGGGAGTTCGCGTTCACGTCCGCCAGCAGCGTTTCCAGCCGCGGGTTGGTTCCGTCGTGGAACAGCACATTCCAGGCCGGCTCAAGGGACGGCCGGACCTGCACCCGCCCGTCGTGCCCGGTCGAGAATTGCGCGTTGCCGCGCAGAATCAGCCGCTTCGATCCCTCCTTGGCGGCCTGCGTAAGGGCCTGGCGCAGGGAGGCCTGGAAGGCGGTCGGATCCAGGAGTTTGGTCTGATAATCGGGCGTGTCGAGATTGGCCAGGTTTTCGGCCAGGACCTGATGGCGCTGCTCGGCAAACTGGGCCGCAAGCTCCAGGGCGTGGGTGGTGCGAGACGCGATCAGTCTGTCGATCCACATAGGCGCTCACGCTCCGCAGGCCAGCAATCCCAACAGGGGCAATCGGCGTGCCGCGGTCGGCGGTGGCCGGGTCGGAGGCCGACCTCAGACCGTGGCCGCCGAGTGGCGCCGCCGCTCTTCGTGAAACGTGCCCTCCTCACGCCACTTTTTGAGCTTCAGCCCCAGGGTCCGCAGCCCGATCCCCAACGCCCGGGCTGTCTTCTCCCGATGGCCGCCAAAACGCTCCAACGTGCGGAGGATCAGATCGCGCTCAGCGTCGCTGAGGATTTGCCCGTCGCGGTACCGCAAGCCCGCGGCCGGTGCGACTGCGGTCTTGATTGGCCCGCAAAGCAGGCCCGCCAGAGCGGCGGCGGTGACCTCCCCGCCCGGCTCCAACACGCACACTCTTTCGCAGAGGTTCTGCAACTCGCGCACGTTCCCCGGCCAACTGTACTCTTGCAGGACCTTCATGGCCTCAGGAGTGAACCTGGGACGCTGGCGTCCCTCACCGATCACGCAGCGGCTGATGAAGTGCTCTATCAGCAGCGGGATGTCCTCACGTCGCTCGCGGAGCGGCGGGACCTCGATGGGCAACACGCTCAGGCGGTAATAGAGGTCTTCCCGGAACCGGGCCTTGGCGGCCCACTCGCGCAAGTCGCGGTTGGTGGTGGCGATCACCCGGACGTCCACCCGGCGGGTGATCGAGCTGCCCACCCGTTCGAACTCGTGCTCCTGAAGGACCCGCAGCAACTTGGCCTGCAAGGCGGGCGGGATCTCCGACACCTCGTCCAGCAGCAGAGTGCCCCCATCGGCCAGCTCGAACCGACCCTTGCGGAGACGGTCGGCGCCGGTAAAGGCCCCTTTCTCATGTCCGAACAGCTCGCTCTCCAGCAGGGTCGGGGAAAGAGCCGCGCAGTTGACACACAGCATGGGCTGGCCGGCCCGTGGGGAAGCGGCATGGATCGCACCGGCTATGACTTCCTTGCCCGTTCCGCTTTCTCCAGTGATCAACACGGTGGCCGAGCTGCTGGCCACCCGCTGGACCTTCTCCAGCACCAGGCGCATCGCCGGGGACTGCCCGATCAGCTCGTGGCCGCGGTCGAGATCTTCGATGGTCCGCCGCATGATCTCGTTGTCGCGGAGCAGGTTGCGCTCGCGCAGGGCGCGCTCGACCACGATCTCGATCTCCTGACCGGTGAAGGGCTTCTGAAGGTAATCGAAGGCCCCCAGCTTCATGGCCTCCACCGCACTGCCGACCGAGCCGTGGGCGGTCATCACGATAACCGGGACGTCGATTCCCAGGCGGCGCATCTCGCGCAGCAGACCCACCCCGTCCAATCCGGGCATGCGCAGGTCGGTCAGCACCACATCGAACGGGTGCTGCTTAAGCATGGTCAGGGCTTCCTGGGCGTTTTCATATGCGAAAACCTTGTGGTCCTGAGCGGCCAGTGTTTGCTGGAGCGAGTCCCGCATCATCGCCTGGTCGTCGATCACACAGATGCAAGCCATGGGTCCTCCTTGATTGCTCTGCCACGGCCCCGCGAGCCGTGGGCCGGTCCCGCTTTGAGCGCCGGGCCGGTTGCGCCTAGGCGGCGCTGAACTGCCGCACTTCCATCTCCTGCTGCTGGTCCGAATCGCTGCCCGAAGCCTCCGGCAGGGCCACGGTGAACTCCGCGCCGCCCTCGGGTCGATTCCGGGCCTCCAGCCGGCCCCCGTAGGCCTCGATCAACCGGTGGGCGATTGTCAGGCCCAGGCCGGTCCCGTGCTGCTTGGTGGTGAAAAAGGGGTCGAAGATGCGATGCCGGATCTCCTCCGGCAGGCCGGGACCCTGGTCGCAAACCCGAATCCGCACCTCCTTGTCGACCGCCGGCTCCACTTCCAGCCGGACCACCCGTCCCGGCGGGGAAGCCTCGGCCGCGTTCACGACCAGGTTGACCAGCACGCGTTGCAGACCGTCCGGGTCGGCCCGCACGCAGACCTCCGGATCGGCCAGGCCGGCCTCCAGGCTCACCTGACAAACCGCCAGAGTCTTCAGGGTTGCGTCCCGCACCCGGTCAATGATTTGCCGGACTGGGCAGGCCCGGAGCTGCCGATCCCGTGGGGCCAGGGCAAGAGTATCCTGGACGACCGCCTCGATGGCCTGGATGCCGGCCTCGATCTTGTCGATGAGCTGCAACGCCGATCCAAGCTGGTGGGCCCGGCACTGGTTCCGCAGCAAGCCGCTGTAGAGCTGGATCGCACCCAGGGGGTTACGCACCTCATGGGCCACGCCGGCGGCCAGTTCCCCCAGAGCGGACAGACGCCGCCGCAATTCCAGCTCCCGGTCCTTGCTGGCCAGCTCCTGCCGCAGTCGCAACACCTCCTCCTGAAGCGCCTGATGGGTGCGCTGAAGCCTCTCGGCCACGTCGGTGTACTGGCGGAGAAGCTCGGACAGCTCGTCTCCGGACTGGACGGCGGCCGGCGCCTGGCTGACGGTCGGGTAATCCTGCGACGATCTCATCCCTGCTCCCCAGACTCTGCTGCGGTGCTTTCCGGTTCGGCCAGGAAGCCTCAGCCGGCCAGATCTGCGGCCGAGGAGCCCCTGGCCGGTCCCGCCTGCCGGGCGTAGGCCAGGTTGGCGCTCTGCCCACCAGAAATACCACTCAGCTCCGCGGCCACCGACTGCTTCCGGGCGGCCAGCAGGGCCCCGTCCTCCTGATCGGTGCGCAGGATCACGCACAACAGGCCGTTGATCTCCTGGAGCAGGGTCGAGGCCCGGGCACGATGCTCGTCCGGCAGGTCGGCATAGGTGGCCTCCCAGTTCCGGCGAAATGGCGCCAGTTGTTCGTTCAGCTTCGCCAGCGTGGCCACATGCTCCTGTCGTTGGCGCAAGACCGAGAGCAACTGCTCAGGCTGGTCGCCGGCCAGCACCGATCGCTGCCGGCTGCTCAGCTCACGTAGCTGGTGATAGACGTCGCGCTGTTGCTCCAGCAACCGGATGAGTTGGTTGGGATCGAGTTGGGTGGCAGCGGTGGTCATGCAAAGGCTCCTGTTTAACAAATCCCAGTTGTTAGGGTGCGGCGGCAAAAACGGCCTGGAACAGCTCAGAGGAAGCGACCACGGACAGGAAACGTTCCCAGTCGCCGCGGTCAGCCCCCCAACGGGGATACGCCTCGGCCGGTATGCCGCGCCACAGCCAGCGGGCCCGCTCAACCGCTCGGGCCGCCTCCGGCAAGTCGCCCAGCCGCAACAGGATGTTGGCGATCTGAACCTGGGCGGCCAGGCAGGCCGGGTGGGTCTCATAACGGGCTGCAATGGTCCGGTATGCTCGCAGCGCGTCCTGAAGCGAGTCCGGCTCGTTGACCTCGAACAGGCAGTCGGCGCGATAGAAGAGCGCCAGCCGGAGGTAAGCCTGCTGCGCGGGTTCGGGATCGGGGTTTTGGTCCAGGGCGGCCACCAGAGCCGCAAACAGTTCGGCGGCCCGATAGAAGCGTCGGCGACTTTCCGCCGCGGCCGCCACCTCGGACACCCCGGGCGGCGGAGAATCCCGCAGGCCATATGCGCTCTGACGATGGGCATCGGCCAGCATGAACTGGCCCCGGAAACGCTCCGAGTCGGCCGGGTACAAGCTCAGGAAATCCTGCCAGCGACCAATCGCCTCCGCATACCGCTTCTGCTGACCCAACAGGTCGCATAAAAGCAGCAACCCATCCCGGTAGGCGGTGGCGTCCGGGGTCACCCAGCCGTCGGTCAGCAGGCGGACCAGGGTCTGTTCCGCTTCGCCGAAATGCTCGGGCCCCAGCGCAATCAACACCTCCGCACTGAGCACCTGGGCCCGGGCCGCCTCCTCAAGCCGGGGGTACTCTGAGATCAGCCGGGCATAGCCCGCCAGAGCCAGCTCCAACTCGCCACTGGCCTGATCGGCCCGGGCCAGTTGCAGAATCGCCTGAGGCAAGAGCGGATGCTCAGACCGCCCGGCGATGAACTGCCGCAACACCCGACGTGCGTCGGCAATCTGGCCCGCTTGGTCGTACTGCCCGGCCGCGACCCACAGGAGCCGGGAAAGCTGCGGCTCGTCGAATTTGCACTGCTCGGCGGCCTGCTCCAGATGCCGCGCGGCCTGCCCGCGGTAACGGCGACGCAGGTCCAAGTCAGCGGTTCGATCCGCGGCAGCCTGAAAGGCCTCCGCGCACTCCTGCCGCAACTCCAACTGGCGGCCGGACCGGCCGACGGCTGCCAGATCGACCGCCAGCTCCAGATATGGGATCGCCCCGGCATAGTCGCCGGCCGCGCGCTGCCGCTGGAAGAGAGCCAGGGCTGCGTCCAGCAACTCGGCCGAGGCGGAAGGTCGAGACCGCTCCGATTGGAGCTGCTCAGCAACCGCCCGCAAGACCTCCAAAGCCTCGGTGTGCCGACCAAGCTGGCCCAAGGCCAGGCCGCGGCCGACCTGAGCCGCCAGCCGGATTTCCGGCTCCGGCTGCTGCTCGAGAACCGCCTGGAAGTCTGCGGCGGCCTGTTGCGGGTCCGCCTGGGCCAGGTGGATCTGCCCGATTAGACAACGATTGCGGCTGGGCAGGTGACCCAGCTCATCAAGCTGACGGTTGGGGCGACCCTCCTCAGCCAGCCACTGCTCAACCCAGGCCGCCAGCGGAGCGGCCTCCTCCACCCGTCCTTCACGCATCGCGATACAGGCCGACAGGTAATCCAGGTAACCTTTCGAATCAGAGGCAGTGAACCGGTCGCCGAACCGGGCGAGCAAATCTCGTGCGGCGGTGACGTCACCTTGGCTTAGCGAATCCTCTACCCCCTGCCGCAGCCCCCACCAAAACAGAGCCAGTGGGGTGGTGGGGTCGGCCAGCAACTGCTCCAGGGCCTGACGGCGCTGGGAGCCGGCCTGCGGAAGCTTCTGAAGGAGCTCGACCAAGGTGCGCAGGGCCAGTCGACGGTCGGTCACCTTCAGTTCCCCGGCCAGCGCGGACTGCAAGGCCGACACCGCGGCCTCGTCGTCACCCAGCCAATGCCGAGCCAGTGCCTCGCGCAGGGTCAGCTCAGGAGTCGTGGGGTGACCGCAGTCGCGGGCAGCCTGGCTGTGCTCCAGGAGCTTCCTGGCATTTAGCGGGTTGTGCACGGGCCGGTCGCGCTCGGCATGAAACAGCATGTCTGCCAGCCGGGCATGGAGTACAGCCTGCTGCTGGGTTGACAAGGGCGGCTTGAGTGTGAGCAAGCTGGCCGCCGCGTCCGCCGCCGCTTGTATCTGGCCCGCCTGTTCCAGGGCTGCGATGTCTGCCAGCAGGGCGTCGAAATCCAACGGCGAAGGCTTGGGGGTCAGTCGCAGCAGGGTGAAGATGGCCAGAGCAGCCGCGAGCATCGCCAGCGGCATCTGCCACCGACCGGTCAGCAGCCCGGGAACGGGTGTGGGCGTCGGCTGATCGCTCATCCTGAGCCTCGAGGCGCCTCCTGCGTATCTGCCGAAAGAGTAAAGTAGCGCTCCGCCCGACGTTTCGCCGCAGTCTCTGCGGCGACCGGCTTACCGGAGCGTTGCGCGAGCCGGGGCTCGCCGCTCCGTACCTGCTATCGGACGGTTTAGGCCGGCTTGTGCATCGAATTTGCGCCGTCAGTAGTGAACCGACGGGCCGGAAGAGCGCTACAGTCAGATAGGCCAAGGCCCCGATAAAAAACTAGGACCTTGGAAGCAGCAGGTGCAACATGCCGTCCACGGCTGCCGACGTTCTGCTGGTCAGCGACGATCGGGCGTTCTGCGAATTGGTGAGCACACACCGGCCGCCGGGAGCGACGCTGCAATGCCTTGGCCCCAAAGAGCTTGCGAGCCAGCCCGCGATTTGTGCGCG
>Ga0185342_1000343_pt1 | contig 24439 bp, 16 predicted proteins | sample ConPoolayeEmetaG_FD_128045 | JGI IMG/M metagenome (GOLD analysis project Ga0185342, IMG submission 128045) | Hot spring microbial mat communities from California, USA to study Microbial Dark Matter (Phase II) - Cone Pool mat layer E metaG... ... | reverse complement strand
GCCGAATTTCGCCTCGCCTGCGGTCCTGGCTGATCGCCAGCAGCTGAAAAGCGTGCTGAGCGAGCTGGTCAGCAACGCAGTGGACGCGATCGCGACCAACGAGGGGACCGTGGTGCTCGGCTGGCAAACCACGATCCAGCCCGACCTGCTGGAAGTGATTGTGGAGGACAACGGCTGCGGGATGGCTCCCAGTGTCTTTCAACGGGCTTTCGATCCGTTCTTCTCGCAGCGTCTGGCCGGTCGTCGTCGGGGCCTGGGCTTGCCGCGCGCCTATCGGATCATCGAGTCGCACGGGGGCCGGATATGGCTCGAAAGTCAGCCCGGCGAAGGCACCACCGTCCACGTGCTCTTGCCCAAGGCCGGACCGCCCCAGCCCCAATAATTCCCACCTCCGGGCCGGCAACTTTCCGAAACCGCCGGCCTTCGCCAGAATGGCCGCATGCCGAAGCGGAAAAAGGCGGTCCTCCGCTGGACGGTCTGGTTGCTGCTTGCCAGCAGCCTGGTGTCGGCGGCAACCTATCGCACGCTGGCCAGCCCGGCCAGACTGCGTGCCCGGGTACTGGCCGCCTTGCGAACCTTCTACCCGGGTCAAATCGAATTGGGACAAATCGCACTTCTGCCCGGGCGGGGACTGGAGCTGACCGACCTGATCGTCTTTCCGCCGCCCGGTCGACCTCTGGTCGGCTACCCACCCCAGCCGCTGCTGCACATCGCGTCGGCCAGGGTGGACTGTGGCTGGCTGGGGCTCCTGACCGGCTGGCTGCGGCCGCGGGCAATCGAGATCCATCACCTGAGCGCGAACGCGGTCTTCGACCGCGCCGACCAACCCACCGCTGAGTCGTCCGGCGGGCCAGACTTCCTGCCGCAGCTCCTGGAACCACTCCTGGCCGGCGGGCCCAATTGGCCGAGCCTGACAGTGGCCAGCGGCGACCTGCAAGTCATGGTCATCGAGCGTGACCGGCCGGTGTTGCTGAGCCGGCTGCTGTGGCGCGGGCAAGGCCGGCCAACCCAGTCAGATTATCGGTTGCGCATCGATCGGCGGCCGGCGGCCGACCAGCCGCTGCTGACCGCTCAGTGGAAGCCGGACAGCGGGGAGCTGGAAGTCACGCTGGATTGGGTTGATCTCCGGACGCTGACCCGGATCGTTTCGAAGCAGGCAGCTCGGCTCTTTTCCGAGCTGGCTTTGGTCGGTCGGGTGCGTCTGGGTCGCATGGTGCTCAGCGCAAAACCGGTCTGGCGCTCCGGCCCGGGCGAGCGGCCGTTGACCGATCCGTCCATCGGTGTCCAGCCGGGGCTGGCCGCGCTGTGGTCCGGCGTCCGATTGGCTGAACTCCACGTGACGGACGGACGCTGCGTCCTGCCGGTGGAAGAGCAGTCCGCAGGATGGGCGACGACTAGAACTGAGCGCTGGGAGAAGCACTACCTTCTGCTCGCGGACCTGGACGCCGCAATACGCTACAGCCGGGACGATGCCGCCGGCGGGCAGGTCAGCCTGGCCGGCCATGCAAGGCTCCGTGGGTCGCCGGCCAGCTTCAGCCTTCGCGTCCGGGCCGAGCCGTTCATCCGAGAATGGATCGCAGGGCACAGTCGCCGGCCGGATGATCGGGGAGCGATCGGTCCGGGCATGGAGGATGTGCTGGATGCGGACCTCTCAGTTGACGGATTGGAGTTGCCGACCGAGCAAAGTTACCCGGCTTTTGTAGGTTCCGGGCACCTGCCCGGGGCATTGGCGGCGGTGTTCCGAGATTACCAGCCGCGGGGCCGAGCCAACCTGCGGCTGCGGATTCTCCCGGGCCGGGCCGGGGCGGATGAAGCGGGAAGCGCGGCGGAGCGTTTCCAGGCCCAGATCCAGCTTCTGGGTGCACACTGCCGTTATCGCTGCTTCCCGTACGACTTCGATGACATCCACGGCAGTGTGCGGCTCGGCGACGGGTGGGTCTGGCTGGATGGCCTGACCGGGCGACACGGCGGCGGCCAGGTCTGGGCAGAAGGAGTCGTTAAGGGCACCAGTCACTGGACCGGGCTGGACTTGGCGTTCTGCGGGCAAAACGTGCCGCTTGACGAGGAGCTTTACGCCGCCTTGCCGGAGGACTATCGGAAGTTATGGCAGCGGGTGGCCCCGGCGGGGCTGTGCGATGTGACGGTAGCGGTCCGACGGCCCGAGGGCTCAGCGCAGACCGGCCCCGCCCCGCCGACGATCGATGTGCAGGCCCACCTGCTCGCAGGAAGCCTGGGCAGCCCCGACGGACACCGTCTCGATCACGTCCACGGATGGCTGGCCGTCCACGACGGCACGGTGGAGCTGAAGAATCTGCGTGGATCCTACGCCGGGGCGGAGGTTCGGCTGGAGGGACGCATTCCGGCCTCGGGCGAGGAGACCGACAGCGGCCTGGACGTGATGATCAGCGACCTGCCGATCGACCGTCAGGTGGAAATCGGGTCCGCCTCTGGAAGTCCAGGCGTGCGATTGGCGTTTGCGGGTCACGCGGACGTATGGGGCCGACTGGCCGGCGAGCTATCATCTGGCCGGCAATCCATGCTGGTCCGCCTGAAAGACGGGCGACTGGCAGGTCGGGATCCCGGCCGGAGCTGGACTGTTGAGGATGGCTGGCTACGACTGCGTGGTCCAATTTGCGAAATCGAATCCATCACCGCCCGACAGGGCCAGGCACGCCTTGAGATTCGGGGCCGGCTTCCCTCCGCCACTGGCTCCGACACGCCGCTGTCGCTCGAAGTGAACGCTCAAACCCCAGCCATTGAGGACTTGTACTGCCAATTCACGCCCGAAGACTGGGCGCGGCTGATCGACGAGCTGGGGCTGGCCGGCACCGGCCGCGTCTGGCTTGTTCTTCATCCGAACGCCAACGACCCGATGCGTCTTGGGCAGGCGGCCGACATCGAGTTTGCCGCGGAGCGGATGAAGGCCCGGGCCATGCCGCTGGAACTCCGCGATCTCCAGGCCGGGCTCAGCCTGGCCCCAGGCCGGTTCCAACTCAGGCAAGCGACGGCCAAGCTGGCCCCGGCGGGTCAGCTTGCAGTGCGCCAGGAGCAGCCGGGCAACTGGCAGGGCCGTCGGATCGATGCCGCCTTCCAGCTCCAGGCCCGGGGCCTGGAGTTCGGACCCGAGTTGTCGGCCACACTGCCCGAGCCGGCCCGGCGATTGCTCGAGCGGCTGGGCCTGCGCGGCGGACTGGAGCTGGACCTGCCAGTCTTGCGCGTCAGCGGCCACGATCAGCCGACCTGGTGGCTGGAGGGCCGGCTGGCAACGCACAATGCCGAGCTGAACCCGGGCCTGAAACTGACCCGGGCCGACGCGGAGTTGTCGGGAAGCTGCGTCATCGACGCCGATGGACTCAGCCGACTGGACCTGAAGCTCAATCTGGCCCGCGCTCGGGTGGCGGACCGCGAATTGGAGAAGTGGGAAGGCGAATTGCTCTACGAACGGTCCGGCCGCTGGGTGCGGCTGGAAAGGCTGCAAGGCCGGCTATGCGACGGAGCCGCCCGAGCTTCTTTGTGGATCGACCCTCAAAGCCTGGATTATGAGCTGACCCTGAACATGTTCGACGTCAGCGCCGGCCAGATGTTGCCGTCGCCGAAGGATCAGCCCCAGGCGACCCGTCGCGGCCGGATCGATGGTGAGCTGTGGCTCCGCGGTCGGGGTGACCAAGTCAGCAGCCGGTGCGGTGGCGGAAACCTGCGGATTCGCGGCGCCTCCTTCATTCAGACTCCGGTCCTGGCTTCGGTCTTCCAGCAGCGGCCAAAGTCAAGCAGCAGCGACATGCTCGATCAGGCGGAAGTCCGCTTCACCTGGCAAGGCCAGCAGGTCAGGCTGGAGCGGATCGACATCCGGGGGCGCGACCTGCGCCTGATCGGCGAAGGGAGCTGGAACCTCAAAGACGGCACGATCCGCATGCTGCTATGGGGCGGACATCCCGAGCAGTGGCCCCGCCTGGCCATGCTGAACGACCTGCTCACCTCGACCCAGCAAGAGCTGATGCAGTACCGCGTGGAAGGTACGCTCGAAGCTCCCCGGGTCACCGCCGAGCCTTTGAGGCGACTCAACGAAGCCTTGCGGCGATTGCTGCCCCCGGAATGAGCGGTTCCGCCCCGACCGCTGGTCAGCCCCGCCGACCGGGTGCCGGCCCCCGGTCAGCATTCCGCGGTTTCCCCCTGGAATCACTCGAGGTAGCCCAGATCGGCCAGCCGGTGTTCTAGGACGCGCCGGTCCTCTTCGGTGTAAGCTTCGGCGGCCACCTTGCGGACCTTTTCGACTGGCGGTTCCTGCTCGACCACCGGTTCGACCGAGAACGCCTCGGTGATCACGCGTCCCTCCATGTCCACCGGGACCCGCAATCCCAGGGCCGCCAGCGCGGTCGGAGTTATGTCGATGATGTTCGCGTCCACTCGGTTGCCCCGTCGGATATTGGGACCCCCCATCGCCAGGACTCCCTCCACCCGATGGGTCCCCTCCAGACGACTGATGCTGCACCACCGCACCGGCTGACGACCCCGAATCTTACGCACCACCGCAAAGCCGGGGTGCGGAGCCAGAAGCAGATCGGGCAGGTTCGGATTCTCCTCGCGGCTGCAACCCAGCAGCTCCTCGGTCTTGTGGACCCCGACGAAGATGGGCGTGACCCGACCGTCCGGGTGCCGGACGGTGGCACTGGCCAGCCGTTGTTGCAATTCCTCGCGCAGCGGCTCGTACTGTTCGGGCGGCACGATGCCCAGCGGACCGCGTCCCTTCAGGTTGATATACAGGTAGCCATATATGCCGGCGTGCATGACGCAAGCCCGGGTGCGGGTCCAGTCGACCGCCAAGTCGTGCTCAATCGCCCGGCTACCCTGCTCGAATCGCGTGGCCCGCCCCTTGGTCAGCCTATGCCACCAGTAACCGGCCCGGGTGCGGGCCTGTTCCAAGCCGCTCTTGAGACCCAGGTAGCCCCAGCGATGAAGCAACAGGTTCGGTTGGGCCTTTCCGTCCAGACTGCCATGCCCGTGATCGGACATCACCAAAACGGTCGCGTTGTGTCGGTCGGCGTATTCCAGCAGCTCGCCCAGCACGTCGTCCAAACGTGTAAAGCACCGGGCCGCCAGCTCGGCCTCCTGCGGATAGCGCCCGCTGGTCCGAGGATCCAGGTACTTCCAGGCTTTGTGCTGTAGGTTGTCCACCAGCTTGAAGACCACCATGAGCACGTCCCAGCCAAACTTGTCGCCGCAATACCTGGTGAGCAGGGCCCCGTGGTCGAAACTGGTCGCGATGTACTCCAGGTTGTCGGCCAGGCGGGCCCGCCGACCGATCGCCGTCCGACGCCAGTTGGTCCGATAGTCATAATCCGGGATCAGCCGGAAGATCTCCTCCTTCAACTCCGGCGGCCAGGTAAACTGAGCGTCGGTGCTGGGGGTCTCGAACCCGCTGATCATGAACCCGTTGACCGGCTTGGGTGGGTAGGTCATCGGGACGCTGATGCTGCCCACCCGCAGGCCCTTTTCGCTGAGAAGCTGCCAGAGCGTCTTCTCGCGGATCTCGTACGTGCTGTTGAAGGTGAGGCAGTGGGTGGTGGGATCGTAGGTCTCGAAGTCCAGAATCCCGTGCCGGCCCGGGCCTTTGCCGGTCATAAAGGTGGTCCAGGCTGCCGGCGTGATCGGCGGCTGAGTCGAGTTCAGCACCCCCCACACCCCATTTTCCATGAACCGCTTGAGATGCGGCATGCGGCCCGCGTCCAGCAGCGGATTGAGAATCTCGAAGGTGGCGCCATCCAGACCGATGATCAGCAAACGATCGACCACCGGCTTCAACGGCCGAGCGGCCGACCGGTTCTCGGCTTGTCTTTCCAGTGACGCTATAAAGCCGGCGTTCATGGCCCTGCTCTCCCAACTACCAGTCCGTAACTCGGTCAGCCGCTGCGGGACGCCTCAGACCGCCGGCGGCTCTCCCCGCTGCGGCCGCACCACCAGATCGTATCCCTCGCTCCCGGTGCAGTAAACCGTCAACCACCGGCCGGCCAGCATGGAAGTGCCGGGACGCTGCCCGACCCCCGACGCTCGGCGGGGCTGCTCCGGCTCCAGAATGCAGACCGAATCCACCTCCGGCGCCTGCCCGGCATGCCGGGCCAGCCAACCACGCCTCGAGCGCCCATCCACAACTACCTCGAAGCTCTGGCCCACCCGTCGGCGGGCGGCAGCCATCGCCACCTCCTGCTGGGCCAGCATCAGTCGGCTATAACGTTCCTGCTTGGTCTGCTCATCGAGCTGCTCGCCCATTCGGCCGGCGGGCGTCTCCGGTTCCAGCGAATACCTGAATGCCCCCAAGGCGTCGAAACCGAACTCGCGGACGAAGGTCAGCAACTCCTCGAACTCGGCCTTCGACTCACCTGGGAATCCGACCATCAGGGTGGTTCGGATGCTTAGGCCCGGTATCCGCTCACGCAGCTTACGCAGCAAAGTCTCGATCTGATCGCGCCTCACCCGCCGACCCATGGCCCGCAGAATGCGATCGCTGATGTGCTGGAGCGGAATATCCAGGTACTTGACCACTCGGTCGCATTCGGCCATCGCGTCGATCATGGCATCGCTGAACCCGGACGGGTAGGCGTACATCAGCCGCAACCAGCGGGCCCCTTCGCAGGCGGCATCCAGCCTTCGCAGCAGGCCGGCCAGCCCCTCTTGGTAACCCAGGTCCTTTCCATAACTGGTCGTGTCCTGTCCGATCAGGATCAATTCGCGGGCCCCATCGGCGATGAGTTCCCGGCATTCGGCCACGATCGTCTCCGGCGGTTTGCTGCGCATCGGGCCACGGATGGCTGGGATGGTGCAGAAAGTGCATTGCTGGTCACAGCCTTCGCTGATTCGGACATAGGCGTAGTGGCGCGGCGTCAAACGCAATCGACCCTGATCCGACCAGGCCTGCGGCCGGTAATCGCCGAGGTAGAGATTTGTCGCGCCCTCCCAAACCGCGCGGGCCACATCCGACCGGTTGTGGACGCCGACCAGGGCATCGATCTCCGGGATGGCCTCCCGCAGCTTGCACCCGTCGCGTTGCACCAGACAGCCGGCCACCACGATCCGACGCAGCCGGCCCTGTCTTTTCCGCTCTGCCAGCTCACCGATGACCTCCAGCGCTTCCTGCCGGGCGGAGCCGAGGAACCCGCAGGTGTTTACCACGACCGTATCCGCAGCGGACTCGTCGGCAATGATCGCGCCGGACTCCCCGATCTGGGCGAGCATCCGTTCGGAGTCGACCAGGTTCTTGACGCAGCCCAGCGAAATCAGCCCCACCACGGGAGGCGACGACCTTGCACCTCCGCGCCGTCCGCTTCTGCCCGATAGTTTCTTGCCAGTCACCAGAGGACCGTGAGAAGAGCCGGTCGGCAGAACGACCGCGGCCGCTCAGCGCCGGCTCCGAGCCGGCGCCCGGGCGGTGTCCGTAAGCGACTTATGGTTCTTCAAACAGCGCGTCTACGAACGCCTCGGGATCGAAAGGCTCGATGGCGTCGATGGTTTCGCCCAGGCCCACGAATTTGACCGGGATATCCAGCTCGTCGCGGATGCCCACCACGATCCCACCCTTGGCCGACCCGTCCAGCTTGGCCAGGAACAATCCGCTGACCGCGACCGCCTCGGAGAAAATCCTGGCCTGGTTGATCGCGTTCTGTCCGATGGTGGCATCCAGCACCAGCAGGACCTCATGCGGGGCGTCGGGAATCCGCTTCTGCACTACGCGCTGAATCTTGTTCAGCTCTTTCATCAGGTGCTGCTGGGTATGCAGCCGGCCAGCGGTATCGATCACCAGCACGTCGATCTTGCGGGCGATGGCCGCCTCGCAGGCGTCGAACGCGACCGCCGCCGGATCGCTGTTCGCCTGGTGCCGAACGATCTCCACGCCGGCCCGCTGGGCCCAGATCGCCAGCTGATCGATGGCCGCAGCCCGGAAGGTATCGCAGGCCCCCAGCAGCACCGACTTGCCCTGCTGCTTGAGGTAGTAAGCCAGCTTGGCCACGCTGGTGGTCTTGCCTGAACCGTTGATGCCGACCACGAAGATCACGGTCGGCGGCCGATCTGCAAAGCGCAGCGACCGGTCGCCGGCGCTCCAGGTGTCGGCGATCCGGCGCTTGATGAACGGCAGTATCTCTTGAGCTTCGCCGATCCGGCCGGACTTCCACGCGGTCCGGATCTCGTCCATCAAGCGGGCGACGGCTTTAGGTCCCATATCTCCGGCCAGCATGGTCTCGCCGAGCTGGGTCAACAATTCCTCGTCGATCTTCCGTCCGATCGGCAGCAGGGTCCGCAGCCCGGATGCGATTTTGGCTCGGGTCTTGGTCAGGCCGCGTTTGAGTTGATCAAACAAGCCCATGGCGATTCCTTCAGTCCTCCTTTGGCGGCCCGGAGACCGTCGGGTCAGGGACGGGCTTCGGGTTGGACTCAACTTCGCAGGCGGCGGCTGACTGCACGGGAGTCGGCTGGAAGCCGTCGACCTGGGCCGCCACTTTGCGTCGGACGCCGTCCAGCACCCCGTTGACGAAGCCCGGCGAGTCAGCCCCGCCGAAACGGCGGGCCAGCTCAATCGCCTCGTTGAGCACCACCTGATAGGGGGTCTGGCGGCTTGCGAGCAGCTCATAGAGCCCCAGGCGGAGAATGTTCCGGTCCACCGGTTGCATGCGTCGCACCGACCAGTCGGGTACGTGCTCGCTCAACAGTTGATCGGCCCGCAGCCGGTATTGCCAGGCCCCGGCCGCCAGCTCCCGGGCGAACGCGATCACCGCCGGCCCCGGCGGTCGCTTCCAGCCCAGATCGCGGTGGTTGAGGGGGTCGGTCAGGAAGGCATCGAGCTGGTCGCCGAACGATTCCCCCACCGCATCGAACAGGCACAAGGCCTGAAGCGCTAGGATTCGAGCTTGCGACCGCTGGCGAAGGGGCATGCCGGCCACCGGACTCGCGATTACCTCACCTGGCCCCCGGCCGCTTCTGCCCGATAACTGCCAGCAAGTTGGCCATCTCGATGGCCGCTCGGGCCGCATCCGCTCCCTTGTTGCCGGTCTTGGCCCCGGCCCGGTCGATGGCCTGCTCCAGCGAGTCCGCGGTGATTATGCCGAAGGTCACCGGCACGCCGGTGGCCAGCGAAACCTGCGCGATCCCCTTGGCCACTTCGGCTGCGACATATTCGAAGTGCGGGGTATGCCCACGGATCACGCAGCCCAGGCAGATGACGGCCGCGTAGTCGCCAGCGGAGGCCAGCTTCTGGGCCACCAGCGGTATCTCCCAGGAGCCCGGTACCCAGACCTGGGTGATGCGGGCCGGGTCAGCCCCGTGTCGAGTCAGCTCGTCGGTGGCCCCCTCGACCAGCCGGGCGGTGATGAACTCATTGAAACGGGCCACCACCAGGGCAAACCGGTATGGGGCGGCGTCCAGCTTGGCGGAAAGCACTTCTGGCATTGGAGTTACCCGTCAAACAATTCCAGTCGCGTAGTCTAATCCACGCCCGCAAGACCGGCAAACGACTCCCCCTCAGCCTTGAACCCGAACCGCTACCATCGTCAGGTCATCGGTCTGCTCGGCCAGGCCGACAAACCGACGGATGTCCCACACGATGTTGTTTAGCACCTGCTGCGGCGGCAGGTTCCCATAAGTTGAAAACGACTCCCGGAGCCGGTTGCGGCCGAACTCCTCGCCGGCGAAATTCCGGGCATCCACCGCACCGTCGGTGTACAGCAACAGCAGATCCCCGGGGTGCAACGGCAGGGTATGCTCGTGATAGGTCTCGTCCGGGTTGACACCCAGAACCAGATCGGCCTGGTCGCTCGTGCTTACCTGCCCCTCCCGCAACAGCAGCCAGGGCTCGTGTCCGGCGTTAACGTAGCTCAGCGAGCGGGCCGGCCCATCGACCGTGACCAGCAGCAGGGTCACGAACTCGCTGGGCAGCGTTTCGCTACAGAGCTGACGATTCAGACGGGTCAGTAGTTCGGCCGGCCCGGCACAGGTCCGGGCATAGGCCCGCAACGCACCCCGCAGCGACGACATCAGCAACGAAGCCGGGATCCCTTTGCCGGCCACGTCGCCGACCAGGGCCGCCAGTCGCCCGTCGCAAAGTGCCACAAAGTCGCAAAAATCGCCCGCCACCTGGTAGTTGGGGTGGAAAACCAGCCCGGTCTCAAGCCGCGGATGATGCGGGGCCGGGATGCGGATCATCCGCTCCTGCAACTGCCCGGCCAAGGCGAGCTGGCGCTGAGTCTGGGCATTTCGCAGCCGCTCCTCCACGAGCTGCGCGTGGACGATCGCGGTGGCGGCCTGGTACGCCACGGCCCGCAGCAGGTCGCGTTGGGCCTTGCGGAACCGGCGACGACGGTCGGTGTACACCCGGATCACTCCCACCGGGCTGCCGCGATAGATCATGCCCGCCGTCAGCATGCTCACCAACCCCTGGGCCCGGGCCTGCTCCGGGTACTGGATTCGCGGGTCGCGGGTCATGTCTTCGATATATACGATCGCCCCGCGCAGGGCTTCATCATCGACCGCACTGGAGGCCCGCAGAACCGCCCCTTTGCGCAGGTACTCCGCCGGCAAGTTGTAGACGGCTTTGACCGCCAGCTCATCGGTCTTCGGGTCGTACAACCGCATGCTGCAAAATGGGCAATTCATGACCCGGGCGGTGTCCGCCACGATACGGTCCAGAACTCTCTGCAAGTCCTGCTGTCCGGTCAGCAGTTCGGCGATATCCCCCACCAAGGCCACCTGATCCGTGGCCGCCAGCAGACGCGACTCCCGACGAACCCACTGGGCCAGTTGTCGGGCACCCCACCGAGCGGTCACGACCGCATGGGCGTGTCCGGCACGATCCAGGGTCGGCAGCTTCTCCCAGGCCCGTTCCAGGGTGGGCCGGTCCACTCCCTGGCGGTTCCCGGGCAGAACCCACTGCTTGGTAGTCGGTGGTTGGTCGCGGAATTCGCCCACGCCCAGATAGCCCGCCTGCCGATCCTCGACGTAGACCGGCGCGACCACGTACCATACCGCCTCGCTCTCCACAAAAGCGACATTGCCCGGCGGATCATGGGCCGGAACCGCGGTCAGGACCAGATTCGGCGGTAGCCGGTTCAGCACATGCCGGGTCAGCAAGGCAAAATCGCTCTCGGCGGGAGAACAAGCGATGAGCTGACCGTGCCGATCGTAGACGCAGACCCGCAGCCGGGCCGCCCGGGCCAGCCCGCCCACAAAGTCCTCCAGCGACGCAATGTCGATAACCTCGCGCAGCATCCGTTCTCAACGCCCGCCAGCCGGCTCGCCCGGGATGGTGCACCGACGGCCCGACCACAACCCCATTATTATCTGCCCCACAGCCGATTCTGCCAACCGGGCAAACTGCCGCCGGCCACACCCCCCCAAGGTGGCTTGCACACGCAGATTCTAGGATAATAGCTCGTGCCGGCCACGACACCGCAGACCGGAAACTGCCTGAACGGTCGCCGAGGGTGTCACCGACCTGTTAGAGAGGTACTCAAGAAATGTCTCTGCACTGGCCGGAACTGGTAACGGGAAGCCTGCTGCTGGTGGCGACGGCTGCCGCCCAGACGCAGGGCGATGCCGGCGTCTTGGTGCGGGTCTACGACATCGGATCCGACCTCCGACAGGTTTCAAGCCCGGCGCCCGGCGAACTGCCCAATCTGGTCGCGGTCAAGCCGGTCATAGACCTGAGCGGGGAGCGCGGCGATTTCGGGGACTTTACCCAACAGTTCGTGACCGAGGTCGTCGGATTCATCAGCGTTTCGCAGCCCGGCAGCTATATCTTTCGACTCGTGAGCGATGACGGAGCGCAGCTTTGGATCGACCGGAAGCTGGTGGTCGACCACGACGGCCTCCATGGCCCGGAGCCCAGGGACGGGGTAATCGAGCTGCCGGCCGGGAAGCATGAGTTCCGCATATTGCACTTTCAGGCCTTTGGCGGGGCCGAGTTATCGCTCCAGTGGCGGTTGCCGGGAGCGACCGGCGAGCAGTTCGAATTGGTGCCGGACAGCGTGCTGAGTCATCCCGCCGACGTTCCGCGTCAGAGCACCCCGGGCCGCAAGCCGATCATCCCGCCGCTGCGGCGGGGCCGGCCCGGCGACGGCACCCCGGTAGCCGGACCGCATCCCGGCTTTCGGGACCAGGTAGGGCAGGCGCTCAGTCGGGGGCAGGGAAGATACCTGAACGGCGGGTGGGTGCGGCTGCCGTCCCACGAACCGCGGCCGGGCCCCGCCATCCTGTGGGCGGACGCCGATCCGGATCGCAGCGGCTCAGAGTGGCCACTACTGGCCCTGGCCGGCCGGTATGAGGGGCAGTTGCTGATTCCCGGCTCGGTTGAAACCCGGCGGGCGCAGATCGAGACCGCCGACCGCCGACCACAGGGATGCGTCTTTCGTTTCAGCAAGGAGCCCCCGATCGTCCCGGTGCCGGGCGAAAAGATTGTCTTCGAGATGCTGGCCGTGCGGGCCATGTCCAACGGCCTGGAAATCGAGTTCACCAAGCCTCTGGACCTGCGGGTGGGGTGGGAAGCGGACTCCTACTACGTGGAGCAGTGGCCATTTGACGCCGAGAAAGGAGCCGGTCCCACTCGCGACGGCAGCTCGCTCCCGGTCAAGTCCGCCAGCGTCTCGGAAGATCGCCGGCACGTCTTCCTTGAAGTCCCAGGACTTCGGCCGCCGACCGTGGTCTACCTTCGGCTGTTGCCGCCGTGCTTGTCCGAGGAGGGCGAGCTGCCCTGGAGCACCGAGGCCTGGTACACCCTCCACCAGATTCCGGCTGACCGCCCGGGGAAGGTTCTGCCCCGACCGCCGCAGCCGCCGCAAAACGTGCTCACTGAACCCGAGCGCCAGGCCGGCTGGCGGCTGCTGTTCGACGGGCGGACTACTCGTGGCTGGCGGGGCTACAAGCAGGATCGTTTCCCGGATCAGGGTTGGAAGGTGATCGACGGGTGTCTGGTCCGGGTCGGGCCGGGCGGGGATATCACCACCGAGGAGGAATTCGACAACTTCGAGCTGAAACTGGAGTGGCGGATCAGTCCGGGCGGCAACAGCGGCATCTTTTTCAGAGTCAGCGAGGAGTACAAATGGCCCTGGGAGACCGGTCCGGAAATGCAGGTGCTGGACAATGCCGAGCATGCCGACGGGCGCAACCCGATGACTTCGGCCGGCTCCTATTACGGGATGTACGCGCCGGCCTGCGACGCGACCCGCCCGGTGGGATTGTTCAACCAGGTTCGGATTGTGGCCGACGGGCCGCACCTGGAATACTGGCTTAACGATGTGAAGGTGGTGGAGTGCGAGCTGGGAAGCCCGGAGTGGGAGCGGCGGCTGGCCGCCAGCAAGTTCAAGGACATGCCCGCCAGCGGCCGGATCAAACGCGGGCACATCGTCCTCCAGGATCATGGCGACAAGGTCTGGTATCGCAATCTGAAGATCCGGCCGCTTTCACCGGCCAGCTCGGGCGACGAGCGAACCGATTGAGTCGGGCATGGACGTTTTGGGTCTGACTTTCGAGCAGGTGCTGGCTCGCTGTCGCCCGCGGCAGCACCAGATCAAGCCGCTCCGGGCCGCATACCGGGCTCTGATGCATGGCCGGGCCGCCGATGGAGGGCTCAGCGCCGAGCCGCTGCCGGTGGTCCAGCGGGTCAGCGAAGGCCAGCTTACCAAATTCGTCCAGCGCACCGCCGACGGCTTGGAAATCGAAAGCGTGGTGGTGCCCATGCAGCGGCGACAGGGCGTCTGGCGGACCCTCTGCGTTTCATCGCAGATCGGCTGCGCCCACGGCTGCCTCTTCTGCCAGACCGGGCAGCTCGGGTTGCTCCGCAACCTGCGGCCGGAGGAGATCGTCGGTCAGGTGGTCGCCGCCCAGCGGGATTTCCAAGGCGGCATCCGGAACGTGGTTTTCATGGGCATGGGCGAGCCGCTGGACAACTTCGACCATGTCATTCAGGCCATCCGAGTGCTCATGGACCCGAGCGGGCTGTCGATGGCCGGCGAGCGGATCACCATTTCGACCGTCGGTCGGGTGGCTGGCATCCGCCGGCTGGCCGGACTGGGCTGGCGCCGGTTGAATTTGGCGGTCTCGCTGAACGCTCCCAACGACGAAATCCGCTCGCGGATCATGCCGCACAACCGCCTGGAACCCCTGGCGGAACTGCGCCAGGCGCTGCTGGAATATCCCCTGCGGAACTGCCAGTTCTTCATGATGGAGTACGTGGTCATTCCGGGCATCAACGATGCCCGTGAGCATGCCTTCCAGGTGGCCGAGTACCTGCGGCCGCTGAAATGCATGCTCAACGTGATTCCGTACAATCCGCGGCGTAATTCGCCCTGGCCGGCCCCGACCGAGGAGTCCATCCAGCAGTTCTTGGCCTGGCTCAAAGAAGCCGGCCAAGGCTGTAAACGTCGGATCACCAAGGGCCGCGAGCAGATGGCCGCCTGCGGGCAGCTCGGGAGCGGCCTGCACCGGCCGCGGCCGGCATCAGCCGCCCTCCAAGCTTGACGACCGCTCGCTTCCGGCGATACACATAGCAGCCCGACCGGAGTCGCAGGTGAGCGGTCCACCAGCCAAAGAGTCATTTGTGGAGCATTCAGGCCAGCCAGCACGCCCGGCCGTCGGACCCGCCACGACCGCGTGGTTGATCGCCCTGCTGGGCTGGACCAGCCTGCTGGTTTTCTCGAATCTCGGCGGGGGAGCGCGGTTCGAGCCTACCGACTGCTGGGTAGCGCAGACCGCTCGGGAGATGATGGAGGGCCCGTTCCCCACCAGTTTCATCGTCCCGAGGTTCTCGGGGGAGACCCGGGTCCAGAAATCGCCGGGGCCCTACTGGGCGGTCATGCTCACCGCCTGGCTGCGGGGTCAGAAAAGCATTGATGAGGTCTCGACCCGGATCCCCAACGGGGTGGCGGCCCTGCTGATCGTGGTTACGGTGTTCTGGCTGACCCGTCGGATCGCCGGCGACCGGGCGGCCGTCTTCGCCGGGTTCGCCAGCTCGGCCAGCCTGCTGGTCCTGTACTGGTCCCACCGGGGAGCCAGCGACCTGGGTCTGTCGGCCCTGACCACGCTTTCGCTGGCCGCGTTCTGGGTAGCTGCCGAACAGGAGTCGCCGGGCCGCAAGCGGACCGGGCTATGGCTGCTGAGTTATTTCGCCGCCGGGCTGGGCATGCTGTACAAGCTACCGATGCCGTTGGCGATCGTCGGTATCCCGGCGGCACTGTACGTGACAGTGCAGCGGCGCTGGCGGGTTCTGGCCGACCGCGTCCACCTGTGGGGGCTACTGGTCTTCCTGCTTCCGTGGCTGCCTTGGGCGGTGGCCATGCTGGTCCTGGAGCCCACCGCCCTGGCCAAGTGGCGAGTCGAATTCCTGGACCGCTTCACCGGCGCGATGCCGAACGTGGAGGGTCAGCGGGCCTGGTACTACCACTTCATATATTTGCTGCCGCCCATCGTCTATTGCCTGCCGTTCTCTCTGTCGCTGCCCCAGGCCTGCGTCCGCATCTTCCGACGCTGCCCAGGCGTCGATCCGCAGGGCACACGTTTCCTGGGCCTGTGGGTCGGGGGGCTGCTGGTCTTCTTCACCGCCTCAGCCGGCAAAGAGCTGCGTTATTTCCTGCCGGCCATTCCGCCCCTGCTGGTGCTCCTGGGAATCGAACTGGCCAGCCTGTTCGATCCGGCCCGACGGCCCAACCCGGTGCGCGACCGACGCGTGTGCCTGGCAGTCTGGGGCCTGGTACCGCTGGCATTCATCGGCGGTCTGGCAGGGGTCTACCAGTGGTACCGGAGAATCGGGCAGTTGGAGGGCTTCGCCTGGAACGAGGTCTGGCCGCCGTACGCGGTCGGCGCGGTGATATTCAGCGTCGGGGCGGCAACCGCCGCCTGGCTTTACTTCCGTCGGCGCGGGCCCGCCTCGTTTGCAACCCTGGTCGGGACGATGTGGCTGACCTGGTTGTGGATCTGGGCTCAGGCCATGCCGGTGTTCGTCTCGCAGCGTCCATTCCTGGATTTCGCCGGCCAGTTGCGAGAGCGGATCGGGCCCGACCTGCGCCGCAATCTTTGGCAGATTGGCAGCCAGGATTCGCGGATCATCTGGTACAGCGACATCCGCTTCCCCCGAATCATCGACCAGCTTGAGCTGCTGCGGCGGCAGTCCAATCGGCGTTCGCTGGAACGGGAGACAGAGCTGGTGGGCCGGGAGATGATTGATCGACTCTCCGGGCCCGATCGGGTCCTGCTGGTGGCATCCCGGGCAGACTACGTCCGGTTTCTGACGGAGGCCCCGGCCAGGCTTTCAGCCGAGGGCCGGTCGATACCGCCGGTCCATCTGTGGCTCCAGACCCGGGTCGGTCCCAAGAACCGACACTTCGTCCTGTTCGGCAACCGGCCGCCGCCGTGGCCGGAGCCGGCCCTGTGGCCGCCCAGCCAGCAGCTCCAGGCCGCCAGCCGCGCTGCCCAGCAATGAAAACCAGGTGGACCGATCACCTGCTGGCCTGGACCGAGGCTCCCAGCCTGGCAATCGCGCTGCGCCGAGTCGGCGAATACCTGGCTTTGCGCCTGTGGGCACTGATTATCGGCTGCTTCCCGATCGAGATGAACCTCCGTACCGCCCGGCTGATGGGCCGCGTCTGGTGGGCCGCGATGAAACGACATCGCGATCGGGCACTGGACAACCTGAGGCCGGCCCTGGGCCAATCCTGCGACCAACGGCGGCTCGTCCAGATAGCTCAGCGCTCTTTCGAGCACTTCGCCCAGATATACCTGGTCGAACTGGTGATGACGCCCAGACTGGTCTCCGAATGGTCCTGGGCCAAGGCGGTCGAGCTGGACCGGCTGGGGCCGGCCCTGCGTGAGCTATTGCTCGGCCGCGGCGCGATCCTGCTCACCGGCCATTTCGGCAACTATGAGCTGCTGGGCTACACCATCTGTCGCCTGGGCATCCCCCTGACGGCGGTGATGCGACCGGTGGATAACCCGCTGATCAACCGGTACCTGGAGCGGTCTCGCCGGGCCGGTGGGCTGTCGCTGCTGTACAAGCGGGGCGTCAGCAAGGTAGCGGGCGAGGTCCTCGACCGCGGACAACCACTATGCTTCATCGCCGACCAGGACGCCGGCCAAAAGGGCCTGTTCGTCGAGTTCTTCGGCCGAAAGGCGTCCACCTACAAGTCGATCGGCCTGCTGGCCATCCAGAAGCGGGTTCCGATCATCGTGGGCCACGCGGTCCGCACCCGGCCCGGCTTTCACTACCGGATAGCGGTCCAGCGCATCATTTACCCCTCAGAGTGGGAGCAGCGGGACGATCCCCTGCTGTGGATTACCCAGGCCTTCTCCAGCGCGTTGGAGGACGCCATCCGCCGCTGGCCGGAGCAGTACTTATGGGTCCACCGGCGTTGGAAGCACCGGCCCAAGGACGAACTTGCGGCCTGCTCCACTGAAACGCGTCACTCCTGACGACCCCCGGCCAGGAAAGCACATTCCTGGTCCCCGACCGTCGGCCAGGCCAGACGAGCGCGGCCTGGCGCCGAAAGCAAGGGTGTTCCCTCTGTCCCACTGCGAGCGGGTCAGCGGCGCCGGCAGCGGGTGAACCGCACCAGGAGCGGCACCGCCGCCAACGGAAGCAGTGAGCTGCCGCCACAAGCACTCGGTCCAGTTGGCCCGGCGTCACCCTCGGTGGACTGCTCGCCCTTGACGGTGGAGTCGTTGGCATCGGCGTTCTGGCGTGCAGCGGCGCTACTGCCCCCCGCCGCTTCTTCAACCACTACCGTCACCCGCGCGCGACTGCTCTTGGCATTCAAGCCCGGACGGGGTACATCCGTTACCAGCAGCGAGAAGTAGTAGGTCCCCGCCGCGGTCGCCACCCAGGAGACTTGCTCCGAGTCTGTCCCTTCCAGCGGCTGGAAGGACTTGAGCAGCAGGTCGCTGGGCAGATCGGCGCCCAGTTCGTCGGTCTGCCGCCAGCGGTAGATCAGGGAATCGTCATCCGGGTCGCTGGAGGTCGCCGCACTGAGGGTGATCCGTTCGCCGACCCGCTTGGTAACCGTCTTCCCGGACACATCCTGGCCGTCGCAGGTAATCACCGCCCGGGGAGGTTCATTGACCGGGGGAGTCGATTCGACCCAGATCCGCATGCTGTCCACCGAAGGCGGACTGTTCACGCCGTCCTCGACCAGCAGACGGTAAACGTAGGGATTATCCGGCGTGGTCGTCAGGCTCAAGGTGACATAGGCGATCGGCCACTGCCCGAAGGCCAGGTTCGAAGGAGCCTGGGGGTCGGGTTCGGGGTCCACTCGTTCTGGTCCGCTGACCCATTCCCAGGTGTAACGCAACATGTCCTTGTCGAAAACCTCCGGATCGAACGGCGAGAAGCCGACGTTAGACCGGTCGAGCGAGAGGCTGCCATCCAGGCAGACGGTAACCGTACCGTCCGGCCCCAGGCCCACGGTCTGATCTGGGCCGGCATCCGCGGAAGGCGGCGGGTTGCCGGGCGCTAAAGTCGGGTTCTCGATGGCATAAACCCAGAAAACTACGGAGTCCGGCTCGAGGTCTTCAACGTTCTGACCCGGATTTCGGACCGTTACCCTGACGCTCCACCGGACATCGTAGTTGATATAACCCTTTAACCGGGCCTGGTTGGCGCCCGTGAATTCCGGGACGATAAACTCGAGCTGAACGCTGGTCGTGTCGCTGCCATCGGTCGGGGGGTAGCCGGTGTAGAAGCCGAAATTGAAGCCGGGCGTTTCGAATTCGACATCCCCGAATTCGCCGATCTTGTCGCTGGGCACCCCCGGCGGCTGGGGACCATAGGTAACCGTCCCTCGCCTGTAAGGCCACCAAGTGGACTGCATCGTCAACTGAATGGTCTGCTCGGTGCTGTTTGGATCGTCCTGGACTTCCTCGCTGGTGAAGTCCAGATCCAGCACCCGCAAACAGACGTAAAGGGTATCGCCCTCGCGCAGCGGCCCATCGACATCGGGGTCCCACTCCGGCTGGCTGGCATCGAACCCGCCGGGCTGAGCGGCGTCAAATTGACAGGGCGTCAGACACAGCTTCAGACCCACGATGACGGGCGGAAACTCGCCTTCCTGCGCCGGGCACAACATCACGCCACCGGCCAGACACGCGACCATACCTGCCGCCCGAACCGGCACCCTGAGAAATGCAGAGCGGACCATCGCTTTCAGCTCCATAAGTCGTCCATACTCATTATAGCTGTTCACCAGGGTTCCGGCGCGGTCGCAAGCCGTTGCGGGCCGCTGCCGGCCCGGGTCAGCTCGCCCCGATGGTGACCACCGCGAAGGCTCCGTCCGCAGTTGAACCCGCGTTGAACGTAAACGTGATCGGGTCGCCTTCGCGGAACTCGTTCGGGCGCAATACGCCTCCCGCCGCGCTGAAAAACAATCCGGGTCGCAGCGGGGAGCACTCGTATACGTCGACTTGTGCCAACGTCTTATAACCGCCTCCCGCCGCCGAGCTTCCGGACAGCACCTGCCCGGTAGCCGGATCGGAAAAAGTGAACGCGGCACTTTCGCAGGAGACCGGCGGTTGCACGAATACCAGGATGCAGTCCGGGGTGATCAGGTCGAAAGCGACGGAGGTGGGTGCGGCCTGCTCGCCGGTCTGAGCCGGCGCCAGCCGCACGGGCGTGGCCCCGGCCATTCCCGGTCCGCCATAGACGAACGTGCCCACCGGCAGCGTGTAGGCGGTCCCCAGCCTGACTTCGCTGGTCAACTGCTTGAACCCGCCGCGCAGAAGCGCGTCCTGCTGACCCGCCGAACGAATGCTGCCAAGCTCGACCCAGGCCACGAACGAAGTTTCCAGGACGGCCTCGGTGTGGTTGTTGATGAAGGTCAGGGTGGTGGGGAGGCGGAAGAACTCCTCGACTTCCGTACCAGCCGGCTGACCGCCTTCGGTGGTGGCCTGCCGGCCGGCCACGCCGTACTCTTCGCTGTAAGTCAGGAACGGGTCTCGAATAACCGTTCCGGGTACGCAGGCGGATCCAATCAGGAGCGATCCGGTGGTCGCCAGCGTCAGAAGCCGAAGCCACGAGGATTGCATGGTCATGATCCGTGTCAACGGGGGCTAGTCACCGTCTCCAGTGCCGTATATCAAGTAGGCTTCGCCGGCCGCCGCCCGGTCCCGGGGCGAAGCTGAGACCGAGCTGAGCAGGATGTCGCCGCGGCCGTCACCATCGACGTCCCCGGCCGAAGCGATTCCGCGGCTTCGATCGCCCTGCTCGCCAAGCCCCCCGCCCAGGTGGTCGCGGCTGTGACGTCCGATAAAGACAATTCCCGGGAGAGTTTCGGTACCGACGTCCCGCAGCAAGAGCCGACCGCGTTCAGTATAAGTTCCATCGTCCAAGCGGCTGCGACGGTTGGCCAGGTCGGGTGAACCGTAAATCAGATACACCACGCCGCAGTTCTCCCGGTCGATCTCGGCGTACCCATCCTGGTCGAGGTCCAGTTGGACGGACCGATTCGGGGCGGAGATCAGGATGTCGTCGTTTCCGTCGCCGTCCACATCGCCCGCGGGTGACACCCGTGCCCCGGCCAGGTCGCCTTCCCGTTCTCCGACGAAGATCACGCCGAGCTTTCGCGAGGCCAGTTCGTCGAAGGGGATCTCTGTTTCGGTCAGATTGACGACGGTGCGGCTGCCGAAGAAGACTGCGGCCCCGCCCTGGCGGTTGTTGACCAGCGGGGAGCCGATAATAACGTCATCGATGCCGTCGCCGTTGAAGTCGCCGGCCCGGCTCTGGGCTTGTCCGAGTCTTTCGCCGCGTGCCCCGACCACCCGAATGCCATCCAGGACGCGCTGGCCGAGCGGGTCAGAGGAATACATGGGTATCCCCAGTTCCTCGATCGGCAACTCGGAGAACTCCATCAGTTCGCGGTGGCGGCCGAGTACTATGAAGCAGGCCCCGGCACCCTGATTGGTGAGCGGACTGCCGATCAGGAAATCTTCCAGCCCGTCACTGCTGAAATCGCCCACGGATTCGGCCTGGCCGACCGACGCTCCCGGGAAGCCGCCGTATATGCGTCCGGTGCGGGTGGCGGTAGGGAGGATGTTTCCGGGGTGAGAGGTCTGCACTAAGCAGGGTTCCGCATTATCAATATCGACCCAATATCCCGGGCTGGCCGGAAGGGGGAAGTTGGGCCCGAGGTTGGCCGGGAAGAATCGCCGATCGTCGAGGATATACCTGTAAGGTCCTTCGTGGGGCAGGAAAACGTCGGCGTCATTCCACACGTAGGCGCCGAAGTACACACTTACGACGCCGGCCCCGGGGACGCTGATTCCGACCCGGGTGTTTATGACCGGATCGCGATTGGGCACGGATATCAACAGGCCGTTGAATGCGTACGCCGAAACGGTTTCCCCGCACTGGTCGCCGAATTCGTTGGTGTGAATCCGGCACCCCAACATGGCCTCTTCGGGGGGCACCGAACGATCGATTATGTAGCGATAGGTGTATGTGGTCGATGAGAACAACGAGAGCAACGCGCCGGGGGCGTTTGGCCCGTAGAAAGTATGCGGACAACGCGGATCAACGGCGCCCGTGTGGTCATATACGCCGAAGCGGTCCAGCCGGAAGACGTTACCGCCCGGGAACCCGAGGCTGGGCCGGAAGTTCAGTCCGGCCGCGATCACCACCCCACCGGTACGGAAGGCGCCATCGTTATCCAGATCGCCAGCCAATTCGGCCGCCGAGTCGGTGAAGGGCAATCCGAAGGCCACCTCGCGTACGCCGTCGTCATCCCAGTCGGAAAGCAGGGCGAAGCTGGTGATTCCGCGGCTGGGGCGGATCGGATCGGCCTGCTCGGCCGGTCCCTCGAAGATCTCGCCGCGCATGAGCACGCCGGTCGAGTTGAGGTTCACGACCCCGCGGAAGCGCTGGCCGCGTCCGTAGATCAGGTAGGCTTCGCCCACGCCGGTGCGACGGGTGTTGAGCATGTAACGGGGCTTGCCGAACTGGGACATGATCAGGAATTCGCCGAAGCCGTCGGAGTCGATGTCGCCGGCTGCGGAGACGAAGCTGCCGGCATTGTCGCGCGGATTGAAGCCCTCGAATATCGCTCCGGCCACCGGGCTATCGCCCAGGTCCAGGTTGCGCAGGTCAACGTAGCCGGCCAGCCGCGAGCGGAGCCGAATCGTTCCGGGAGCGTAGAAAGAAACCACGTTGACCCGCTGCTGGTCGCTGACCACGGCCAGGATCCGGTACAGGCCGGGCTCGAAGGCCGCGGTGGGCAGGTTGAATGAGAAGCTGTCGCCGGTCTGGGAAGTGCTGTGATACAGGAGCACCTCGTTGCCGTTGGGCAGATCGTCCGGGTCCAGGTAGATATCCGTAGTGTTTACTGAATCTGGGTCGTTCAGTTCCCAGGTAATGGTGAAACGGGGGTTGATCGCGGCCGAACGATCGAAGGCCAGTGCTCCGCGGCCGCTGTAGGACCCGCTATCGTTGGGGTCGGCCGGCTCCAGGAAGTACAGCTTGGGTCGCTGGTCGATGGTGACCTTGCCCGGGGCGTAGTCGTAGGTCACGATCTCGCCGACCTCCGTCAGCACCACCCCGATGTAGTAGGTCCCGCGCTTGAGCTGGGTGGTGTCGATCAGTCGGGTGGTCTCGGTCAGCGGCACGTTGGAGTAGGCGATGGTCTCGTTGCCGTTGTTGGGGTCCTGATCTTCGTCGACGATCACGCTGATGACCGAGGTACGTCGCTTGGCGAACGCTCGCCAGTTCACCTCCACCTGGGTGCCGCCGGCGATCGACAGGTCGCTGACCGGAGTCAGCACCTCCACCAGGGGCTCACCACGCAGGACCGTGGTCTCCCCCTTGCCTCCGGCCACGTATTCCAGCGTGCTGTAGGTGGGACAACCGGCCAACTGGAATGCCGCCACCACCGCTAACGCGATCGACCCGGCCCGTAGAATCCTGTTCATCACCTGCTCCAACGTCCGATCACCGGCCCCGGACACCCCCCGGCCCCGTCTAGGATCTGGCCCGGCGGATATAAGCGAAAGTCTGGTATCCGGAGCGAGAATCACTCGACGGCTGCACCGTGAAAGTCACGCTGTCGCCGCAATTGTAATTCACCTCGTCGATCAAGAGCTTGCCGAACGCGTCCACCTCGATATAAGGCGCACCCTCCAGCGAGTCCACGTCGCCGCCGGACGGCTCGGTCAGATAAACCCGCGCCCCGGACTGGCTCAGGTTGGAAACGTCGCCGCCCAGGGTCATTTCCGCGACCGGACAGTCCAGCAACTGGGCGCTCTTGCCGCCGGGGGCCAGGGTGGTCGTGTAGCTGTTGGGGGTGTCATCCCCCGCCCGGTAGGCCACCGTCATGGCCACCCAGCGACTGGTCCGGTTTTCCACCGCCACCAGCAGGGTGGGAGCGTCGCCGGGCAGACTGGCGACCGCCGAGCCCAGCCCCAGAGCGGTCAGGAAATCCGAGTTGAACAGGCTGGTCAGCTCGTAGCTGAGCACGCCGCACCCAGTCAGAACACCCAGCAGCGCCGCTCCTGCGGCGGGGATTCCGAGTCGGTAGCGAATAGCCATTCGCAAACTCCTCCCGGCGGCTGCCTAATGCTGGCCGGGAATCACCCTGACCGTGATGACGTACTGCAAGGCTTCGCCGGTGCCGCTGGTAGACACGCCGATCTCCACCACGTCGCCGCAGGCGAAGCTCTGGCCGGCGATCAGGGGCACGTTGCCATAGGTCACCTGGACGGCAGTGGTGTCGGTCTGAAGCACGACATCCACCGGAGCTATCACCTCCACCGGGCAGTCCAACACCTCGTTTCCGACCTGGCCGGCGGCGATTTCGGCGGAGAAGAACCGCTGGTTCAAAGTCGGGTCGACGGCATTGGTCGATTCATACGCGGAGAAGGTCGCCGGGTAGCGGGTCAGGTTCCTGAAGGCGACGATCACGGTTCCCTGCAAAGGCCGGAGAATCGCCGGGTCCAGTCCGAACACCGTCGCCAAGGAAGGGTTCAGCAGGTCTGACAAGATCGTGCAGCCCCCGGTCGGCCAGATGATCAGCCCGACCAGCAGGCCAAGCCGGAGTTTGCTGTTGGGACACTTCATCGCGCCTCTCCGCCTACCCGTTTCTTCCTGGCACCGGAGCTTGCGATCGTCGCTTGGTCGCTGGGGGTGTACCCTGAAACCGGATCCCGGGCAAGCCCGGTTCTTGGGGCCGGCCCGTTCAGGCTCATAACTACCCCATTCTGAGCCCGAAGCCAAGTTGCAGGGTGTCTTGGCGGCCAGTCGGGGCCCCCAATCCAGCTCAGCCGCTAACGCTTTACCACGCCGGCACATAGGTGTCGCACCCGCGACCTATCCGATTCCCGCCGCAACCGAGGCGGCAACGCCCGGGAGCAATCCTCCCGGATGGAGCTGCCGGGCGTCTGCCGACCGTTCCGGGATTGACCCCTGCCGCCGGCCGGGGGCCCGGATGCAGCCCGCCAC
>Ga0185342_1000342_pt1 | contig 24446 bp, 16 predicted proteins | sample ConPoolayeEmetaG_FD_128045 | JGI IMG/M metagenome (GOLD analysis project Ga0185342, IMG submission 128045) | Hot spring microbial mat communities from California, USA to study Microbial Dark Matter (Phase II) - Cone Pool mat layer E metaG... ... | reverse complement strand
GCGGTATCCTGCCAAAGGGGATAAGAAGCCCAGCCGTTGAGCTCGTTCGATTCAAAGTTTTCTTGGTAGACGAAGAGCTCGAAGTTATCGGGAGGAAAGGGAGGGTGCGCTCGAAGCGACCATAGCAGACAAAAAAAGAAACCCAGGGCGATGAACGTTGCCTTAGGAGAGGAAATTTTTTCGGTCATCGTCATTCTTTCTCTTGGCCTCTTTTTTATACGAGATGCGGTGGAAATTCAACCCTAAAACTCGAAATTCCCATTGGGAAATTGGTTTCCATCAAGGATGGGTTTCCACCTACCTTTCGATGACCATTCTTCCTTCCACCCGGGGAAGCGAAATGTGGACATGACCATCCTCATACTTCCATAGAACTTTAGCTGCTGGCTCAAGACGAATCGTTTTCGGTTTCCAGCCTGTCCGGAGGTCGACGTGCCCGGCCGAGAGAGAGGAAAAGTCAAGCTTTATCCTGTTTTCCTCTCTTTGAAGCCTCAAACTCGAAGGGCTGTCGGTGCGGAGGAGGAGCTCTCCCTTTTCTCGGAGGAATGTCGCGCGCAGCAGGAGGAGATGGTTGGACATTTGGGCCATGACTTGGGCATCCGTTTCATAATCTTCCGCCTTCAAGAGGTCGGCGCTGGCCCGCGCAACCCATATTCTCTTCTCCTTCAGGTTAATCTCCAGACAGCCCTGGTCGGGCGAAAGCTCAAGGGCATCGAGGGCGGCCTCATCGGTCGTCAGCAGGTTAAGAAACTGAGCGGCGCCATCCTGGATTTCCGTCGAGAGCTCGAGAAAGCCCCTCGCCCGCATGGTGATGGGGTTTTCCGCCTTGAACTCGTGGAGGCTCATCGGCCGTTTGAGGACTCTGGCTTGATATATTGCTGGCTCCAGGGTCTGGATGACGAGCTTCTTTCCTGCACGGCTGACCTCGGCTTTTTTCCCCTGGATGTGGATATTCTTCTTTTCCGGCGCATGGAAGCGAAGGCTCATCTGGCGGGCGTCGATGGCTCCTTTCCCCCGGTCCTGCAACAGGACCAACCTCGGCTTAAAATAGATGATGTTTCTGTGGAGGCTCTGCCACTTTCCTCGGTAGACGGGGGTCAAGTCCGCTGTCAGCACGCTCGCCTCCTCCCCGTCGAGAAAGCCCGTGATGCGAGCATAATCCTGCCAGGCCGCAACATCATGGCCAAAATCACCGGGAAGTTGGGATTCGACGTTATCATCGACAAGCGGGCAGTTGTGTCCTCCAGCCTGGATATAGAGGCGGGGATACCAGGGGTCTTCGTAATAATGGGAATTGCCGCATTCGCCGAGGAAAAGCTCGCCACCATCGGCCAGGAAGAAAGAGCCCTGGTCGAAGTGTTGATGGTTGTAGAAAGGTCCACACTTAAAGATAAAGACGAAGTCCTCATGACCGAAGCCGGACCGAAAGATGGTCGAGCCAACCATCCTCAGCCTTTTGACCAGGGGAAGGTCGGTTGGCGGCGAGCCCTTTCCTTCAGGAACAGGGAAAATGACATCAAGGTAGTTATTCCCGGGCCTCTGCCGGTAGAGCCAGAGAAGATGAGGGTCCGCCCCGGCCGAAAGGAGGAAGGCAAAATGGCTCATTGAGGAAGGGATGAGGTCTTCGTGGGAATCGCCGAATTCATAGATGTGGCCCGTTTCGTTATCCTGCTGGTAAAGGAGGTACAGGAAGGAGTTTTTCACGACCTCGGCGTAGGGGATATGGAAATAATTTCTCAGGGCCGGGAGGGTATGGGAGAGGGACTGCATCGAGAAATTGTGGTAGTAATAGCCCTCACCGTAATACCCGTCGGGGTCAAATGAGCTTTGAATGAATTCGGCCAGCTTGACTATCATGCCGCTTAAATAGGGCTCGAGCTCCGCGGCTGCGTATTCGCGGCTTATGGCCAGGGCACAAAGAATGCCGCCGCCCGTTACGTGACTGATCCAGTTCGATGTGTTCGAAGAGACACGGTTATCCCGGACATATTCCTTGAACACCTCGGTCACGCCCTTATGGAAGAGAGCTGTGGCGATGGCTTTTCGTTCCTCAGGACGGAGAAGGTCATAGACCATATCGTAGCCCATGGCATAATCGATGAGGGCGAGACCGACGGGCCAGTAGGTAAACTGTCCCTGGTTGAGGATATGGGGATGGACGAAGGATGGCCACGAGGCGATGGACAGGAGAGCCTGCCGGGCTGCTTCGCCCGCCTCCCTATCCCCAGAGATAGCGTAAACGACTGCGTTTTCGCGGATAAAACGGGAGGAGGTATGGAGGGCGCGGACATAGCCTTCGTAGGTTGGGAGCCAGAAAATCTCATCGTAGGCATCGAGGTTATAGCGAAACTCAGTCGGGTTGAACTGGCGACGGAAATCAGCTGCTCCCTGGCAGACTTTTTCCCAGACAGCCCTCGTCCGTCCGCTGTCGATAGCTTCCCTTATTTTGGTCAAGTCGGCAGGAGTGAAGAGGAGAAAAGGGTGCTCCGCTGAAAAAGAACGAGGCTTGACCAGGAAAACAAAGCGCGAAAGGAGAGTCTCGCCTTGAGGAACGGTTGCCTTGACTTCGGCTCGAAAGAGCCCCGGGCTGAGCGGGGGGGTTTCCACTTGCCAGAGGTTGCCGCGGACGTGGCGCATTTTCAGGCGAGCGAAGCTCGTTTTCTCCCAGCCCTTATCGATGGCGACCTCAGCCATTTTCACGGCCACAGGGAATTCACTGACCACCCTTAACTTTTCTCCTTCGAGGATGTGCTCTTTGGCTACGCCCAGGCCGAGCTCTTCGAGAGGATGAAGCTCTGGCTCTCTCATTTGCGTTTTTTTCTTTCGGCAACCGGTGATCCGGATTTCGTCAATGGCCAGCCTGAGCTTGGCCTCTGGGTCGGCCCGACGGCAGAGCGCCATGATGGCCACCGCTTCTAACCGGACGGGACTCTGTCGAGCCACTTTTTCTCCGATGGGCAGGACTGCTTCCTCCCAGGCCATCGTTCTGGTTACGGGAACACTGATTTCCTGGGTGGTTTTATCGCCAAAGGCAAGCTTGACGATGATTTTTTCTGCCCCGCCGTAGCTTTTGACATAAAAGCGAAAAGAAAGCTGGCTTTCTGGAGTTAAATACATATCCAATTTTTTCCGAACCCCGAACAGATATTCGGTTGGTCGCCAGGCATCGATTTCTCTGACGAGACAAAGAGTCGAGTTACCTTCGACTTTTTTTACCCAGATGGTCGGGTCATAGGCTGTGTCTTGGGCGGGTGGGTAAGAGGCCCACGGGCCGACTGACCCGCTTTCAAAGTCCGCCCAGAAGGTGTACTTCTCAAAAACATTCAAAAGCTCCTGATTGAAGGCAGCGGAGATGGCGAGGGGAAACACAAACAGAAAGGGAGACAAGATAAGCCATAAATTTCTCATGAATGACCTCCTCGGCTTTTTTTCTTTTCTAACCAAAATTTCTTCTGGACGAAAGAGAGGACAGTCAGAACGAAAGACAAACTTGCGCTCGCCAGGAAGACGGCCATGGCACCGACTTTGACCCATAGGAGAGGGGGCACAGGGAACGTGGCATAGAGGAGGGTCGGGTACCGGAGAAAATTCCTGATTTTCGAGAAGCTCTTGGCTCGGCCATAGCCAAAGGGATAAGCAATAACCACGTCTCCGACAAGGTAAATATTAGGTTCTCGGGCGGTTCGGTCGGCCAAGGTTCCGGTTTGTTCGTCATAGAGGGAATAGATGACCTCTTCTTCGGAACCGAGGTCAAAGAGTTTTTTCAGGTCGATGGTGTGGAGAAGCTTTCCTTCGCGGTGCCGAGCCCTGGCCACTCCTGATTGGGGATCCACATACATCCACGTCCCCGCCTCCGGGATGTAACTTTCGCAGAAATAATGGCCCGTTAGCTTGAGCGGCCCGAACTTGCCAGCCGCATGGATGAGCCTTGTCTTGATGCCGGCAGCATTGGCAAAAATATAATAAACGAGCGCTCTATTCTCGCAGAATCCTTTGCTCCCGCCCGTCAAATGGACATAAGTTTCAAGGGGAGAAGCGGCCTGGAGTTTATCATCGGGAGTGCCACGGGACCTTCGAAGTGCTTCCATGGTGAAGAGAAAAACCTGTTCGGCTCGATCCAGAGTTGACGAAGAGGAGCTCCTCTCACCCAGGATCCGCCTTGCCTCTTCCACCTCTGGGTCGTCTGGAGCCAGGCCTGCCCATTCCGCAGCCGAGAAAGGTTTCTTGAGAGTGAAGGGCACCGTGGACTCGACGAGCCAGTAGTTATCGGGCCAGGAGAGACCCTTTTCAGCATACCTTTCCCGAGGGAAAAAATCGATTTCAAGATAGACGTCTTTATGGCTCGGAATTTCCTCGGGGATGAATCGATACCTTTTTCGGTTAGGAAAATCGGGGAAGGGGATCTCGGCGGCTGGGCCCTGGGAGATAAGCTCCATATTTTGAGCATCAACCACCCGCCAGGGTGTCCTGTGAAAAGGCGGATGAAAGACAAACCGCAATCGCCTCCGGCCTTTTTTTCTTACGCTCTTGATAGCCGGAATTTCGGCCACGCTGTAAATTTCGCTTTCTGATGCCTGTCGGCTGTGGAAATCAAAAACACGCCACCGCGGGTCGTTTCTGATGCCCACCGTGCGCAAGCTTCTCCAGGAGTAGGTGTCGAGAAACAAAAGAACAAGGAAGAGAAGGGAAAGAAAACCGATGCTGAGGAGAATCCTCAGGGTCGAGCGCGCTGTTCTTTTTGGCCTAATTTTTTTCTCCATGACCATCATTCATGTTTTGTTTTTTGGCAAGAATCAAGATTTTTCTTTTCGGCTGAGAAATTGCCGCTTTTAAGAACTTTTTCTGGATAAGCAAGAATGTCGATTCTTTTAGGGCCGGGAGAAAGAGTCAGCGAAAGGCACTTTCGATTTTCGTCGTAAACAGGATGCCTCACGGCCTGCCCGTTGATGAGGATTTGGCGAGGTCGCGAAGGGAAATAGATCGAGACTTTCGTTTCCTCATCTTGGTTTACCTCGAAAAAAATTCCTTTTTCATTTCGGCGGTAATATCCATGGCAGGGCGATGAGGATTCGAAGACGACTTGTCCAGCCTGACGGAGGGTTGTCGCTCCGGCTACGAGAACCTCATCTGAAGAGCTGGAAGCGAGAAGGATGGCGTCGCTTGACCAAGAGCCGAGAGAGACTGCCGAGCCCAAGCTCAGGATAGCGACTTTTTTCTTATCTCCTATTGTCGAGCGAATCTCCACTGAAGTCGAGGTGGGAAAAACCTGGAGGGCCGGTTCAGCGCCTGAGGCTGTGGCGGTGAGGAGGTCAGCCAAAACGAGCTTCTGACCTTTGGTTCGGGCAGAGACCTGGAGATAGCCCCTTTCGACGAGTGGACGAGCGGAAAACTGACACAGGAAATGCGGCTCGTTGAGGATTTCCTTGACCGCCTCTTCAGGAGAAAGGTGGAATAAGAAGAGGGTTTTTCCGTTCTTCTGGATAAGGCTCCGGTTCTTGCCCAAAGCGATGTCCTTTTTCCACCTCGTATGGAAGAGTCGGTTGACCTCGACATCCACCCGAGCCGGGACGACTTCATCGACGAGGACAATCGCCCGAGGCTTGAGGAAAAGAACATTCCTTCTTAATTTTTGAACTCTTTCCAAATAGACTCTTTCCAGACTACCCGTCACGAAAGCGAAATCAGGTGTCTCCAACCAGTGGAAGAGCCGTGCCTGGTCACTGAGGCCAGCGGCAAATCCCTTAGGGTCGCCCACGCGCTGGCTCTGGGGATTGCGGTTGAGAAGGATGGTGTTATGACTGATGGGCTGGATGGCGTGCGTTCGGTAGACGGGGTCATCGTAATAGTGATGCTCGCCGTCGTAGCGTTCTTCGATGAAAATCTCCCCGTGGTCAGCAAGATAGAAAGAGCCCTGGTCCATGTGCTGGTGGTTAAAAAAAGGACCGCTCCGGAATACGAAGATAAAATCGTCCGCCGTCCACCCTGACCTGAAGACAGCCGTTCCGACATCGGGGAAGAAACGAACGTTTCCCAGTGAGGATGGGTGGACAGCGGGGATGTCGCCGGTTTCGTGGAGGACCTCCTGGAGGGTGTCAAACTCTTTGAGGTTTTGGTAAAGCCAGGCCAGGCTGGGGTCGCGGGTGAGTTCGAGGAGCCAGGCCCAGTTGTTCATCGGTCCGTTCTCGCTGCCGATCCACCATGCTTGGGCTTCTTGCTTGAGGTAGCTTTCCGTGTCGCCAAACCCGAAGGCGATGTTCTTTTCAACTATGGAAGTCCAGAGAGTTTCCTGATGGGCCCCTCGCAATGGCCGGGAGAAGTCGATGTGGAAAACGTGCTTCAGCAGGGGCACGGCCTTGGCCAGGGATTGCATGGCGAAATTGAAGTACCGGAAGCCTTCGCCGTAGGAGCCGTCAGCGCCGAAGACGGTGGTGATGTACCTGTGCATTTTGAGGAGAAAACCGGTTAGCCAGGGCTCCTGGTCGGCCAGACCCGAAGGGTCATCCCCAGCGAGAATGGCCAGGGCGACCAGAGCCCCGCCGGCGATGTGGCTAATCCAGTTCGAGGAGTTGCTCGTTACCTGGTTGTCTTCGACATACGTTCGGTAAGCGGGGTCGATATAATTGCGCCAAAGGCCGGTTCGGACGGCCAGGCGCTCCTCGGCGGAAAGGAGCTCGTAGACAGCGTCGTAGGCAAGGGCGTATGCCTCCGCAAACTCGCCCAAGGGATAATAGGTATGGAAGCCACGCGCCTCCATCCAGGGGTGATTCCAGCTTGGCCACGAGGCGAGGCGGAGGAGAAGGGCTTTAACAAAGGGCCCAGCCGCTTCATCCTGGCCGCTCAGATGGGCGACGGCGTTGGTCATGAGCCCTTCCCGGAAGGCCATGAAGCGGTCGACGTACCACGCGGGCAAGCTGGCCAGCCAGTTTTCCACTGGAAACTGGTCCAGGTCGAAGACAATCGTGTCGAGCGGCAGTTGATCCCGATAGGATTTGGCCCGGGAAAGGAATCGCTCCAGAACAGGACGGAAACGAGAGGAGAGGAGGCGGCCGCGGAATTTCTCTTTGTCTCCCGAAACGGTAAAATAGCGAGGATGGCCGAGTTTTTGGGCGGGGTCTTCGATGAAAATGACCAGCTCGGTTTGAGACACGATGGACTTTTTCTTCCGAGCCGTGATGGCGCCGACATAAAGGCCGGCGGGGAAGCGAGCCGGAATCAGGGGAATTTCTGCCGTCCAGAGGCCTCTGGAATCATGTTTCAAATGGGTTCGGGAAATTATAGTATTTCTATCTATAAAATAAGAAATAGAGAGGGAAACTTCATCGGGCGAAAAATCGAAAGTGCCGCCCAAACGGAGTTTCTCCCCCTGGCGGTAGTGGCGGAGAGGTATGCGCTCTTTCCATTCCGCGAGAGCAACGACGCGGGGCTCTTGAAAACGGAACTCTTTCATCCTTTGGGCTTGGATTTGGATGTCGTCAAGGCCAAAATAGATGGGCATGGCTGGGTCAGCTTTGGCGACAGAAGCTACGATAGCGAGCGCCGTCGCTCGAAGCTCCTTCTTGGAGGAGGAGATCAAGCCCTGGGCTTGGAGGTCAGCCCATGTCAGCCGCATTTCTTCCCATCGATTGGTCGCCGGGTTCGGTTTCCTGTAGACGAGGCGTCTCCCTTCGGCAAGGGGGAGATGGACCGAGATTTCCTGGACTGAGTCGACCGTCTTGAGATAATACCGAAAACGCAGGCAAAAATTTTGTTCGAGGAGAAAATCAAGAAGCTTTACCGCGCCCAGGAGCTGGTCTTCATTCCAGGGAGGCTCGGCTTTGATGACCAAGCATTTTCCAGTTTCTTCTGGACGGATTCGACCTGGATAAATATAGGGATCATAGGCTGTATCTTGGTTTGGGGGATAGGAGGCCCAGGCGTTGACTTCGCCCTGTTCGAAGTCTTCTCCATAGGAGAATATTTCCTTAGGGGAAAGGTCGCGCGGGAGTTTCTGAGGACTCAGATGGAATGCTGAGATGAGGCCAAGAGTGCCAAGGAAAAGCGTCAAGAAGCCCGGTTTTTTCATCGGCCTTTGATTTCCTCGAGACGAACGGGTCTTCTTTGGTCATGGGAAAGTCGGGCCGCATCGACGATGGCGATGAGCTCGAGCATCTCTCCATAGGGCATCGGCGGTTCCTTTTTGAGGACCATCTCCTTCATTAGCTTGATGATTTCCACTGCGCCGAGGGGATAAGTGTAGTAATTCAGGGCGTTCGAATGGACAGCGCCTCTTTCGCTGTAGGCTGAGGCGTAGTAAAGGGAGCGTGTCGATGAACCCCCGGAGGCGCAGAGGACCATCACGCCGTCTCTCGGCCGGTCACCGCGTTCTCCATAATCCAGATGGATGTACGCTAAAGCGAAGGGACCCATGCTCTCGACGCTCTCGACGCCGTCGCCGAACAGGAGTTGAGCCAGGCTGAGGCCGTGGATTTGGGCGGCCAGGGTTTTCCACCCACCCCGAATCACGCCGAACTGGACTGGGGCGATTTCTTCGAAGCGCTTTTTCATGTGCATCGCCTCGGGGAGGAGGCGGAGGATGGACAGGCTCAAGAGGGGAGTTTTGTGCTTGAGGGCGAGCTCGACCATGGCTTTAGCGTCGGCGTAGGTTGAAGCAAAAGGCTTATCCACAAAGGTGGGGACGCCTTTGATGAGCCCGGGGGTAGCCAGCTTGAGATGGTCTGAGCCATCAAAGTTGGCGTCAGCGACGATCACCAGGTCGACGCCGTCAGAAACCTCTTCAAAAGTCCGGCAAACCTCCGGCCTCGGCTCAAAAACGTTGGCTGCACACTCGGCCGCATCGGGAAATTCGTCCCAGACTTTGACCACTTGAAAGCCCTCCACAAAGGGAGCAGTCATCTTATCCTGCTGATAATAATGGTCATAAAAAGCATAATGGGAGGCACCGCCCTGCCATGTGTATCGTTGCGGTCCAGGAGTGAACTGAAGCGGGTCTCGCAATTTCCATGGGTTATGTTTGCTCAGGAGGGGGCCGAAATACATGCCATGGGTGTCACATCGGATGATACCCACCCGGATGGGAGAAACGTCCTTCGCCGAGGTCGAGCCGAAAAGGCTCAACCAGCTGAGAGCCAAACCAAGAGAAAAGACGGAGCGAAGAAATGGCCTGGACATTTGGGTTCACCTCCTTGTTGATAGAACCGGAGTTCCGGCGTCATCCAGCCTCATCCTTGAGCCTCGACGATTTTTTGGCCCGATAGGTTCTTATTGCCCAAACCAGCTTCGTGAGCTAGCTGGAGATACAGTATTTCATCGGCCTGGATCCCGAGAAATCGACAGCAATACGCGTCCACGGCCACCATGTCGGTGCCAACCACGACACTCTGTGGCGAGACCAGCCGGCCCGGCCCGAACGGCCCGTTTTCAGCCAGGATGGTGAAGGCATCGACAACGATGAGGCGGGGAGAGAAGAGTGTCGCCAGGTCGACAATAGCCTGGTGGAGATAGTCTTTCCCTTGATGGAAAGAGGCGTTGTCCTGATTGAAGCCCATCAAGTTTTTCAGCGAAGCGGTAATGCCCGTGCTGTCGTGCTGTTTGGCAATGGGCAAGTTGATGAGGACATCATTGTCCATCGCTTTCCGTAAGATGGTCGCTTTCTTGAGGCAACGACCGCGCTGGATAGCGATATCGACCCAGTCGCTGCGGTGTCTTGGGTAGTACATCTTTCCCCCAGCCTTTTCCACGGCCTCGACGATTCCCGTGCCGAACCAGCGGCCGGGGCTGTGGATGGAGGCGACCTCAACTGCGGAAGCTCCTCCCTCCAGGCAGAGTTTGACCATCTGGCCGACGAGGAGGGCGCTGGTGCTGACGCCAGGCCGACTGCCCTGCGGGTTGGGGAGAATAACAACCTTATCCCCGCGATGAACGAATTTCTTTATTCCACCAAAAGGGAAAAGCGCTTTCTCCAGGAGGAGACCGAAGTCTTTTCCCCGGGCGACCGAGATGACCGGCTCGGAATCGGCTTGGCTGCGCAGGGAGGAGTGCTGGAGTCCGCCTAAGCCCCAGGTGGCGAGAACGGAGGCCGATGTCCGGAGAAAATGGCGTCGCTTCATTCGGGTTCGCAATCTCCTCAGCTTTTTTATCAGCTACCCGAGTCTAAGAATTATATTTACCGTAGCCGCTATTTTCAAACTCCCCTTTAGGTCACGAGGAGGATGATGACGGGAAACAAAAAATTATGGTATAAGAATGGCGGCCTTGGTGAAGAAGGTGTTTGAACTTATCCAAAAGGAGCCTAAGGATGGAGAGCATCCCGAGTATCCATCTTCCTGATTATCTCGTCATTCTGGCCTATTTTCTCATCATCGTCCTGGTTGGGCTTTCTTTTGCCCGTTATATCCAAAAGGCAAAGGATTATTTTGCGGCCGGCAGCATCATGCCCTGGTGGCTGGCCGGGACATCCTTTTACAAGGCATCTTTTAGCGCCCTTCTTTTCGTCATCTACAACGAGATCGCCTACAAATACGGAATCGTGGCTATTGTCATCACCTGGATCATGCCCATCTGTATTCTCCTCAGTGGATATCTCATCGCCCATCGCTGGCGGAGGTCGCGGGTTGTCACGCCCCTCGGGTTCATGGAGCGTCGCTACAGCCCGGCCGTTCACCAGGTCTTTGTCTGGACGGGGTTGCCGCTCCGGATGTTCGACAATTCCCTGAAAATCCTTTCGACATCCATCATCTTTACGGTGGCCATGCGAAGTTTGGGGCTGAGCCTCTTCTGGTTTATGGTTGGGATCGGTGTCATCATGATCCTCTATTCCTTCCTGGGCGGGCAGATGACCGTTGTCATCACCGATTTTGTCAATGTTTCTATCCTTGCTGTGGCTGTCATCACTCTCTTCATCCTGACGCTCAACCGGGTGGGCAACCTGGGGGATTTTTTTGACCGGTTGCCACCTGGGTTTCTCCACCCCGCCCCCGAGCCCTATGGCTGGAGCTACCTGCTTTTCACCGTCTTCCTCATCACCGTTCTCACCTACAGCGCCAGCTGGGCTCTTGTTCAGAAGTACAACACCCTCAAGAGCGAGAAAGAAGTGCGGAAGATGATCGGGTGGATTGCTTTCTTGATGTTTATCATGCCGCCCCTTTTCTTTTTCCCCGGCCTGGCGGCTCGAGTCCTTGTCCCCGGCATCGAGAACGCCAAGGAAGTCTATGCCATCATCAGTTTGAAAATTCTCCCCATCGGCCTGATGGGCTTTGTCCTGGCGGCGGTCATCAGCTCGACGATGTCAACCTTGGGTTCGGAATTCAACACCCTGTCGGGCGTCCTGACTCGAGATTTTTATAAAAAGAAAATAAAGCCGGATCTTTCGGAGAAGGAGGAAGTCTTTCTGGGTCGTCTCTTCACCATCGTCATCGGCGTTTTGACTATCCTCCTCGCTGTTCTCTTCAACTCCCTCAAGGGCTTTAACCTGATGGATATCATGTTCCGCATTTTCAGCGCCTTCGGGCCGGCGATCATGATTCCGCTTGTCTTCGGTCTCCTCTTCAAGAGATTCAATGCCCGGGGGGCTCTCTGGGGAGTTGTGGCCGGCTCCCTGACCGGCGTTTTGCTCGTCCTCGCCAACTTCTTCCTTGTCCAAATGTTCGTCGAGGAAATGAGAGTCAACGCTCGCCTCGATTTCTGGCTGCGCAGCGCCTGGAATTCGGTGGCCACCGTCCTCAGCGTGGCGGCGACGATTCTGGGCATGTGGTGGGGCACTCGATCGCGGCCGACGCCCGCCGAGGAGATGGCTCGGCGGGAGGCGTTCTTTGCGGATTTAGAAAGACCATTCCTGTTTGAAGGCCAGGAGAGGAAAGCCTTTTCTCCCTTCGGGGTCATCGGCCTGACGCTTATCGCCTTCGGCCTCGCCTTTGCCGCCGTCTCTTTCCTTGTTCTCCTTTATTACCAAGATGGGAGGGCATGGAGAATCGACCTCACGGTCGCCGGCGTCCTCATCTTGCTGGGTCTGCTCATGCGTGTGGCCAGACCGGAAAGGTAGGCCCGAGCTACAGATTTTCTCCCCAAGGCTCAAGGCCGCACGATCTGACCCACCGACGTTCTGCTGGCTTCCATTCAGATATTGAGCTTAATCTTTTCTGGTTTTCCCGAAGCCAGGGATTTATGGATCGCTTCAAGAACTGCTGTCGTTCGAACGCCGTCGCGGACGCTGACGTGGGGTTCTGTGTTTTTTTCGATGGCCAGGATAAACCCTCTCACCGCCGCCGGGAATGCGCCTTGCCATTCATCGAAGACCTTGTAGTTGAGGAAGGTGCGGGGGCAAACGAATTTGTCCTGGGTCATCGCGTCCACAGCTTCGGCCTGACGGTCAATGTGGAGAGTTCCCTTGCTGCCGATGAGTTCCATGTAGGAATCGGGCATGTAAGGAGAGGTGTTGGGATAAATCCAGACAGCCTCGAACGTGGCCAACTTGTCTCCTTCATACGTGACGAGAGATTGGATTCCGTCGTACGTGTCGAAACCCTTTTCGACGAGAACCTTTTTGACTCCTCTGGCGTAAGCTTCAACGGGGTCGGCATCGAACCACCAGGTGACAAGGTCGATATCGTGGCAGGACAGAAACCAAGCCGGTGTTGTGCGGCTGGACCACGCGGCCAGCATTTCGGTGGGGACATAGAGGGGGTTGTTTTTTCGAGCGTAGGCGATCATCGGTTCGCCGACCTGGCCATTAAGGACCATCTCTTTGACTTTATGGTAGGGAGAGAGCCAGCGGTGATTGAAATCGACTTGGAGTTTTTTCCCCGTCTTCTGGACGACGCGATAGACTTCTTCCGCCTCGGCCTGGCTTGTGGTCAAGGGCTTCTCCACAAAAACATGGCAGCCGGCTTCCAGGGAATGGATGACCGGCTCCGTGTGCAGGTTGTCCGGAGTGGCCACAGCCACGGCGTCCAGCTGTTCTTTCTTGAGCATTTCCTTGTAGTCCGCATAGAGCGCTTTGACGCTAAACTCTTGGCCGCTCGCGGAGAGCCTTTCGCCGTCCGGGTCGGCCAGAGCAACGATAGTCACCTGAGGCTGAAGCTTGAGGACGCGGCCGACGGCGTTCCCCATAATGCCGCACCCTATGATGGCGAACCGGATAGCCATTTTTATCCTCCTCAAAAGAATTCTCTGATCAGGGCAGAAAAACGCCCTTGATGCCTTTTTTCTCTTCCAAGGCCGAAAAAAGCTCGGGCCAGCGGTCAAGGCTCCCCCGGTGGGTGATGAGCGGAGCGGTCTCAATCTTGCCCGAACTGAGTAGCCGGATGGCGGTCTCCCAGGATGTGAAGGAAGTGGACAAGTTAAAGATGAAGGTCAACGCTTTGAACATGGCGGGGTCATAAGGGAAAGCAATCTCACCCTTGCCGGTGAGACCGATGGCCGTGAAGCGGCCGAGTTTCCGCAGGAGCTCGATGCCCAGAGCGATTCCGCTGGCTGAGCCGCTCGCCTCGACGACCACATCGACCCCGCGTCCGCCGCTCACATCAAGCCCGAAGGCGACGACATTTTCTTTCTGGACGTTGAGGACGTAATCGATGCTCCGGATTTTCCGGGCAACGGGCAGGCGGAGACTCTCATCGGCGTCGGTTCCGACGAGCATGACCATGGCCGCGCCGGCGGCCTTGGCGGCCATGGCGGCGAGGAGCCCGATGGGGCCTGGACCGATGACCGCCACCATGTCCCCCGCTTCGACCCGGCCCCTTTCGAGGACGTCAGTGACGACGTTGGCCATCGGTTCGACGAGGGTGGCTTCTTCGAGAGTGAGGTTATCTGGCAAACGGTGGAGGAGTTCAGGCTCGGGAAAGCGCATATAAGGGGCGAAACAGCCGTCTATTCCCCAGCCAGGAGACCTTTTTTCCGGGCAGAGCTGCCGGTTACCCGTGCGGCAGAGCCAGCATCGACCGCAGGCCAGGGTGTGGGGTTCTCCGACGACGCGGTCGCCAGGTTTCCAGCCTCGAACGTTCTTGCCGACAGCGGCGATCGTCCCAGCGAATTCGTGGCCAAGGATGACCGGCGGCCAGTAAGGAAACTCATCATGGTAAATATGGAGGTCTGTGCCACAGATGCCGGCCGCTTTGACCTCGATGAGGACCTCGTTATCCCCGATTCTGGGCACGGGAACTTCCTGGAGCTCGACCAGGCCAGGTCCCTTAGCCGTCTTGACCAGAGCTTTCATGGTTTTTTCTTTCATCCGAGTCCGCTCCATCGGTCGATAAAATAAAGGAGGGCCACCGCGGCCCGGTTGATGTCGGCAATAGCGATGTGCTCGTCCACGGCGTGAGCGCTGGTGATTGAGCCAGGCCCGAAAACGACAGCGGGGATACCAAGCTGTTCGGTGTAGCGCCAGGAATCGCAGGAGGCGTTCATGAAAGCGGGGGCGGTCGAAATGCCAGCTTGTCGACCGGCGCTGACCAGGGTTTCGACGAGCGGATGGTCAGCGGGTATAAAAGCAGGGTCGCTGTTGAGCATGTTGTAGCGGATTTCAGCCCGGTAAGGGGCCACGGCCTGGCGGAGTTTTTCCTGAATCTCGTGCCGACGATAAGGGGGAAGGAAGCCGAAAACTCCCTTGAGCACAGCCTCGGAAGGAGTGGCGGCCGGCCAGTTGCCGGAGTGGAGCATTCCAAACGTGACGGGCATGGGGTTGGGGTGGTCAGCGATCATGGGGAGGGAGCGGCGAGAAACAGACAGGAGTTCCTCTCTTACTTTTTCGATAGATTCCATAGAATTAATAGCTTCTTTAAGAGCGCTCACCGTCGAGCCGGGACTGCCGCTGTGCCCGGCCACGCCGTGGGCTGTGACCTCGAACCAGACGGCACCGCGGACGAGATGGGCGACCTGGAGCTCGACGGGCTCCATGACGATGGCTGCATCTGCCTGGAGACCCTGTCTGACGAGGAGGAGAGTGCCGTTGCCGCCGCACTCTTCCTCAACGACGAAATCCACGATGAGGTCTCCTCCCGGCCGTAAGCCAAGGTCCCGTAGCGTTTTCAAGACAAGCCAGAGCGTGGCCACCTGCCCTTTGGCGTCGCAAGCTCCCCGTCCGTAGACCTGGCCCTCTTGGACCCTCGGGGAGAAGGGATTTTCCTGGCCGGGTGAGGGAGGCACGACGTCAAGATGCGTGTTCACGGCGAGGGATTTTCCCTTGCTCCGGCCCTGGATTTTGCACCTGAGGTTGGCGGTTCCCCCATAGGTAAAATTTTCGATTCGGAAGGAATAATCGGGGTCTTCCATGAGGCTATCGGGCAGCGGGATGAGCTCAGCGCCGTCAACGAGATTTTCCACCCTCTCCTTGAGGTAACAGCCGATTTCCCTTTCGTTTCCGCGCGTCGAAGGGAATCGAATGAGGTGGGCAAGGAGGTCGACAGCTTGATCGAGATTCCGGGAAACGGTGCTCTCAAAGGGTTGCTTTTCCATCAAAATTCTGTTAAAAAGCAAAAGATATATCGTATAAAAAATCCGATTGATATTATATAGAATTTATGTTATATATTCAAACTCAATTTCGGGGCAGCGAGGACGAGACATTCATGATTTATCCATGAGCGGGGTCCAAAGATGAAAAGGATTGCCACTTTTGGCGAAATCATGCTCCGCTTGTCCCCGCCAGGCAGGGAAAAGCTCTTCCAATCCCCATTGCTCCATACCTGTTTTGGCGGCGGCGAGGCCAATGTCGCCGTTTCCCTCGCCTTTTTCGGACATCCGGTGCGCTACATTTCGGTAGTGCCCCCTAACGAAATCGGCGAGGCGGTGGTTCGAGAGCTGAAAAAATATGGAGTCGATACGAGTTTTATCGTCCGGCAGGGAAAGAGGCTGGGCGTCTATTATGCGGAGACAGGAGCAAACCAGCGAGCTTCGAAGGTCATTTATGACCGCGAGCACTCGGCCATCGCCGAAGCTAAGCCCGGAGACATTGATTGGCAAAAGGCCCTCGCCGATGTCGACTGGCTTCATACGACAGGCATCACCCCGGCCATTTCCGCTTCTGCGGCCGAGTTGACCAGAGAAGCGTTAACCAAAGCCAGGGAAATGGGGATTACCGTTTCTATCGACTTCAACTATCGCGGCAAGCTCTGGAAATATGGCAAGAGCGCTCCTGAAATCATGCGGGAGCTGGTTGCCCTGGCTGATATAGGAATGGGGAATGAAGAGGATTGTCAGAAATCGCTCGGCATCCGAGCCGATGTGGACGTCGCCAAGGGCAAGCTCGACTTGGCCATCTACGAGAAGTTAACGGCGGACGTTCTCGACGCCTTTCCGAATTTGAGCCGGGTGGCCATTACGCTCCGCGAGAGCTACAGCGCCGACCATAATACCTGGTCTGCCTGCCTGCGGACCAGGCAGGGGTTTTTCGTCGCCCAAAAGTACGACATCACGGATATCGTTGACCGCGTCGGCGGTGGCGATGCTTTTGCCGCGGGTTTAATCCACGGGCTGGATATCTACTCCGAAGATGCCGTCGCCCTGGAGTTCGCAGTCGCTGCTTCCTGTCTCAAGCATTCCATCCCCGGGGATTTTAACCTGGTCGCGGAAAAAGAAGTTCTGGCCCTCATGGAAGGAGAGAAATCAGGCCGGATTCAACGATAAAGATGACTCCGGTAAGGAGGCCTCGATGCGACGGGATGAAGTCCTGGACATTATCTTAGCGACGAAGGTCATCGCCGTCATCCGGATGGCCGATTCCCAGAAGCTCATCAAGGTAGCAGAAGCCATCCAGCAGGGGGGAGTGCGGGCGCTCGAGATTACCATGACCACGCCTTCCGCCCTCGAAATCATCAGCACCTTGTCCCAAAAGAAGGCCGCCGGCATGCTCATTGGCGCGGGCACAGTGCTGGACGCGGAGACAGCCACCCAGGCCATCCACGCTGGCGCCGATTTTGTCGTCTCACCCGTTTTGCGGGTCGAGTTGATTCGGACCTGTCGGCGGTACGATGTTTTCGTCGCCGCTGGAGCCTTCACGCCGACGGAGATCCTTACCGCGTGGGAAAAGGGAGCCGATGTGGTCAAGGTTTTCCCGGCCACTTCTGTCGGCCCTAAGTATTTCCAGGACATCAAGGGACCATTCCCTCAAATCCGGCTGATGCCGACCGGTGGTGTCAATCTCGAAAACGCTCGGGAGTTCATCCGGAGCGGGGCTTGCTGTGTGGCCATTGGCACGGCGCTTTTAGACAAGAGAGCGATTGAAAACGAGGACTGGGGTGTGTTGACGCAGAAAGCCGCCGCGCTCATGGATTCGTTGAGGTGAGAAGATACCATGAAGAAAAAGAGGACAACCGAGGATTGGCTCGAACTGGCCCGGCGCTTCGAGCCCGGGTGTATGAACTGGCAGGCGCCTGTGGTCTGGGACCACGGCCAGGGTGCGGAGATCTGGGATGTTGATGGCAAGCATTATTATGACTGGACTTCCGGCGTGCTTGTGACCAACGCCGGGCATGCTCATCCTCGTCTGGCTGAGGCTCTCGCCAAGCAAGCCAGCCGTTTGCTCAACACCTTTGACTTCCCGACCCCTGAGCGTCTCACCCTGGCTCAGAGGCTCATTGAGCTGATGCCAGCCGGGCTGACCAAGGTCATCTTCATGACCACCGGTGCCGAAGCCTTGGACGCAGCTTTGCGTCTGGCTCGCCGTTATACAGGGAATTTTGAGGTTGTCGCTTTCTGGGGCGGCTTCCATGGCCGGAGCTACGGCCCCATGAGTGTCACCGGGATAGCTAAGATCCGACACCATTTTGGGCCGACCGTTCCAGGGACGATTCTGGCTCCCTATCCCTATTGCTACCGCTGTCCCTTCGAGAAAGCCCATCCCGAGTGTGAGCTCTTCTGTCTCGACTTCTTGGATAAAGTGGTCGAAGTGGAATCCTCCGGCTTCCTGGCCGGGCTGGTTGTCGAGCCCTACCAGGGAACGGCTGGGTTCATTTTTCCACCGCCGGGATACCTGAAAAAACTGGAAGAGTGGGCGAAAAAGAAAAAGCTCGTTTTTATCCTGGATGAAGTTCAATCTTCTTACGGACGGACGGGGAGGATGTGGGCTTTGGAGCATGAGAACTTGCAACCCGATATCCTCTGCCTGGGCAAGGGAATCGGGAGCGGTGCTCCCCTGGCTGCTGTCGTCTCCCGGTCCGAGATTTTTGCGTGTCTTGGACCTGGCGAGATGTCTTCGACGATGGGCGGAAATCCCTTGAGCTGTGCCGGGGCGCTGGCTGTTCTTGAAATCATGGCTGAAGAAAGGCTGGTCGAGAAAGCGGCGATGAACGGAGAATACTTGAAAAACCGCCTTCTCCATCTCCAAAACAAGTTCCCTTTTATCGGTGATGTCCGGGGGATGGGGCTTGTTTATGGCATCGAGTTCGTCAAAGATAGAAAAACGAAGGAGCCAGCTCCCGAACTGGCCCAGCAGATCGTCCTCAAGTGTGTGGCCAATGGGTTGATGTGCGGCAAGCTCGGTATCCACGGCAATGTCATGCGTGTCGCTCCGCCGCTGGTCATCACTCGGGAACAGATCGACGCTTCCACAACCATTCTCGAGAAAGTCCTCGCCACTTTTTGAGAAATAAGAGACGGGTCGAAAAGCCTATTGAAGAGCTTTTTCTATCTGGCTAATCTGATCAGGCTCGAGCTTGAGTCGCCCTGCCTTGGCATTCTCCGCTACCTGCTCTGGCCGCGAGCAACCAGCAATGACAGGTCCCATTCCCGGCAGGCAGAGCATGTAGGCGATGGTCAGCTGGGATAAAGTCAAGCCCCAGTCGTGGGCGAGCTGCGCCAGGCGGTTGATTTTCTCGACGATGGGCGCGGTCAGCTCTTTGTCGAGTCGGTTTTCGTCGACAAGCCTGTCGCCGGGTTTGATCCGGGATTTGTCGAGGTAGCGCTCGGAAAGCAGCCCGCCGCGAAGCGGACTCCAGGCGATGAAGGAAAGCCCTTTTTGCGCGCAGTAATCCAGAACGCCTTTTTTCGTCGGGTCTTCGCCGTAGAGGATATCGTATTGATTCTGGACGGACCGGATTTTTGCTCGGCGAAAAATATCGGCGTAGGGGGCATACTTTTCGAGCTGCTCGACACTGAAATTGGAAACTCCAAAGTAGCGGACGACATCCTGACGGATCAGGTCTTCAACGGCCATCAAGCTCTCCTCAACAGGAGTTGTCTCATCGAAGGAATGGAATTGGAGGAGCTCGATGCGGTCCGTGCGAAGCCTTTCCAGGCAGGCGTAGGTGGCTTCAAGGATGTTGACCCGGGAGAGGCGGCAATAATTGGGCGTCAAGCCGTCCATCAGGCCGTAGATTTTTGTCGCCAGCTCAATGTTGCGGCGTTGGTCGGGATGGGAAGCAAACCAGCGGCCGATGATTCGCTCCGAGTTGCCGCTTGAATTGTTATACCGATTGGCCGTGTCCCAGAAGGTCACGCCTTCCTCCACGGCTTTGTCGAGGATGGCCAAGGCCGTTTTTTCATCGGCCCGCGAGCCATCGCCTGTTTCCGGGTAACCGAATTTCCATGTCCCCAACCCGACGTTGGAAACCCGCAGCCCGGAATTGCCGAAAAGGCGGTAGGGCATCCCGTTGAATTCGTCCGTGGTGAAGGGAAGGTTGTAGAGATTGGGGTTGGGCTGAAGATAATCCATGCCGTTAAGTTTTTTTCTTGGCATTATGTCCTCCTCATGATTCATTCCCTGCGCCAGCATTCCTCGTCATGTGATGCCCCTCGGGGCAGAATAAGGGGTAGCGCAGTTGGCAGGGCTGGCCTCGTCCGAGAAGCTGACCTCTGCTCCCCGTCTGAGCGCCTGCGACGGGGAGGAGTGGTTTACGTCTAAAAAACAAAAATGGAAAGCCTCTCGGGATGCCGGCCGGAGCGTTCAATGGCACTCCACCTCTCCATCTGATAATTCACAAGATGGTCCTCGCAGGGACACGCATCTTAATTTAGGCGGTCAATGTCAAACCGTCAAGGTGCTTCGACTCCTCATGTCCACATTTCTATCTTGACAATCGATAAGATATAACTTATACCAAATACGATGAAAAAAGAACATGATCTTGGCTACAGGTCATTGAAGAATTTGGTTTACGATTATCTGCGCGAGCAGATGCAGAAAGGGGAGCTCAGGCAGGGGGAAATGATCAACATGGAGCAGACGGCTCAGAAGCTCGGCATCAGCAAGACACCCCTGCGGGAGGCGTTGATCAAGCTCGAAGCCGAGGGTTTTGTCCGGATCCAACCCTGGCGTGGGGTCATCGTCAGTGAACTCGACCTCCAGGACTTCAAGGAGTGCTACCAGGTCATCGGTGCCCTGGAAAGCTCGGCCCTTCTCGCCGCTTCTTCGCGCTTGGATGAAAAGCCTATCCAGAGGATGGAGAGGCTTAATGAGGAAATGCAGCAAGCTCTCGACCAGGGCGATTTCGACACCTACTACGAGCGGAACATAGCCTTCCATCGAACTTACATCGACCTGGCTGAAAACAAAACTCTTGCTGACATCATCGACATCATGAAGAAAAAGCTCTACGAATTCGCCCGGCCCAAGGAATTCATACGGGAATGGGAAGACGTCTCCATGCGGGAGCACCGGCAGCTGGTGGAGATGCTTAGGAACAAGGAGTTCGAGAAGGCGGCTGATTTTCTTCGCAACACCATCTGGTCGTTCGAAGTCCAGAGACAATACATCGTTCGTTACTACCACTTCGAGAACCGGGAGCCATGAGGGGCGAGCAGCTCACGTTCAAAATCACCGATTACGTCGAGCGAGATTTAGCTTGGGAAGAAGACCAGTGCCGTCAGCTTGGGCTCCGTTTTGAATATTATCAGCTCCGGGATGCGCCGGCTGAGGAACTCGTTCGCCACGTCAGGGATGCGGACATCATCTTAGTTAACATGGCCCGGTTCAGCCGAGAAGTGATGGCTGGCCTGGAAAAGACGAAAGTCATCATCCGTCACGGGATCGGCTACGACAACGTCGATGTCGAGGCGGCCACGGAGTACGGGATTATCCTGGCCAACGAACGAACGGCTTCGAGCGAGGATGTGGCCGAGCATGCTGTTCTGTTGATGCTGGAGACCTATAAGAAGAGAAAAATCCAAGCAGAAATCCTCCGCGATTGGATCCAGACCGGCCAGTGGAGTTCGGAAAAGATTGCCCCCCTTTATCGTTTGAGCGGCAAGACGGTCGGGATTATCGGTTGCGGGAATATCGGCAGTCGAGTTTTCAAGAAATTGCAAGGGTTCGGGGTGAAGACCCTCGTCTGTGACCCCTATCTTGCCGCCGAGAGATTCCGCGAGCTGGGTACTTCTCATACTCCCTTCGACGAGGTTTTGGCGCAAGCGGATTTGATCACCATCCATGTTCCGGTGACGGATGAGACGCGCGGCATGTTCAACCTCAAGAAATTTGCCTTGATGAAGACATCGGCTATCGTTGTCAACACGTCGCGCGGGCCGGTCATCAAGACCGAAGACCTTATCGAGGCTCTGAAAAGGAGGATGATTGCTGGAGCTGGCCTGGATGTCTTCGAGAAGGAACCGCCGCCACCTGATTCCGAGCTCTTGAGCATGGACAACGTCATCCTCAGCCCTCATATTGCCTGGTATTCGGAGGAGGGAGGCTGGGACATCCGGTTCATGATCATGGATGATGTCAAAGCCTGCCTGGAGGGGCGTCTGCCCCGTCATGTCGTCAACAAGGAAGTGCTGGCGCGGCCCAACCTGCGCTTCAAGCTTCAACCTAATCCGTAATCGTCTTCCAACCCCGCTTGTTCAAATCGAGGTAGATGACTGCGCCGCAGGCCAAGCCCAGGAAAGAGAAAAGAAGCCCAGCTCCGAGCCGGCCGAAAATGAAGTTTCCCGCTCCAAACAGGAAACCATAGATCATGACGACGCCGCAGAGCCAATCCATGAGGTTGAAGAGCCCGTCCTTGGCGGGGACGATGTCCACGGCTTCCCGGGCAATCGGACCCCAGAGCGTAGCGCTGGGCCGGACCCGCCGGTAGAAATGGAGTAAAACTTCCTTCGGCTCCGGCCGAGTGAGGAAGGTGACGCTCAGCCAGATGAGCGTCGTCACGGCCACGGTGATCAAGCAGAGATAGGCAAACTCGCGCGGCTCGCTTTCTCTGAGGCCAAACCCTAACTGGAGAGTGAGGGATGTGACGAAGGCGGCGATCATGGCCGAGACTTCGCTCCAGGCGTTAACACGCCACCAGAACCAGCGCAGCAGGTAGACGAGTCCTGTCCCGGCCCCGATAGCGATGATGAATTTCCAGGCGTCGGCGATGGACTCCATGAAAAAACTCACCGTCGCCGAGAGAATCATGAGTGACATGGTGGTCAGCTGGGAGACGAAGACGTAATGCTTCTCGCTTTTTTTCCGCACGAGAAAGCGTCGATAGAGGTCGTTAACCAGATAGCTCGCTCCCCAGTTGAGCTCGGTGGCGATCGTCGACATGTAAGCGGCGAAGAAGCCGGCAATCATTAGGCCGCGGAGCGAAGACGGCAGGTCGGCGAGCACAATCCGGATATAACCAGATTCCGGGTCAGCCGCGAAAGCTGGGTCAGCGTGGAAGCGAATGACGGCGACGAGGGCCACGAGAATCCAGGGCCAGGGACGGAGGGCATAATGAGCCACATTGAACCAGAGGGTGGCCAGGAGGGAGTGTTTTTCGTCCTTGGCGCTCAGGATCCGCTGGGCGATGAACCCGCCTCCACCCGGTTCAGCTCCCGGATACCAGGAGGCCCACCAGTTGACGGCGATATAGACAAAAAAGGTGATGAGTGGCATCCAGGCGGAGCCGAGCGTCGGGACAAAGGAGAGAAAAGATTCACCCGTAGCGCCGCTTGTTTGCTCCACCCCCTGAATCCCATGGACGAGTCCCGCTATGCCTCCGACATGATGCACAGCCAGGACGGCCAGGACGATGACCATGCCCATGATGAGGATAAACTGGAACATATCCGTGACAAGAACTCCCCACAGGCCGGCCAGGGTGGATATCGAGGCGGTGATGAACATGACGCCGATGGTGATGAGGAGGGCCTGGAATTTCGTCACGCCGAGGACAATCATGAGGATCTTGACCATGGCCAGGTTAACCCAGCCCATAATGATGAGGTTGATGGGCAGGCCGAGGTAGAAGGCTCGAAAACCGCGCAGGAAGCGGGCCGGCGCGCCGCTATAGCGGAGCTCGGCAAACTCGATGTCAGTCAGGACGCCAGCCCGGCGCCACAGCCGCGCGTAGAAGAAAACCGTCAGCATGCCGCTGAAAGCCATGCTCCACCAGATCCAGTTACCAGCAATTCCGTTGCGGGCGACAAGACCGGTGACGGCGAGGGGAGTGTCAGCCGCGAACGTCGTCGCGACCATCGATGTCCCGGCCAACCACCAGGTCACGTTGCGGCCCGAGACAAAAAAGTCACTGACGCTTCGGGTGGCGCGGCGACGGTAATAGATTCCAATGCCCAGGCTGATGAGGAAATAAATAAGAAGGACAAGCCAGTCGAGCGCGCTCAGTTGCATGATGAATTCTCCGCAATGTCTGAAAGATTGAAACTTGGAAGGCAATAGATATAACATGGGCATCCTCCTGTCAATCCCGGGCGGGCTTGCCTTTCGGAGCGGATTTTGTTATCCAAGAACGTTAAAGGTGAGAAGGTAAATTTGTCAGAATGACAGTGGCGCGCGGAATGCCCAGGGTAGTTGAGGTCAAGCGAATCCTTCCCTTCGCTTCCCGCCGTCGGAGAAGCCGCACGTTTTCCCCGATATGGGCTTCAGCGTTGCCCGAGTGCTGGTCATTCACCAATTGTTTATTGATTTGGCGAGAAAAATATGAGTATCAAGGAGGTTAGACAATGAAGAAGAAAATCCTATTCGTGTCTCTGCTCCTCTTGGGCCTCTTTGGCTTTGCTTCGGCCGCGGAATTCGGCTACCCCGTCGAGGGGGAACCCTGGTACTTCATCAGAGTTTCCTTTGCCGATGCCTCTTCTTTGTCCAGGGGAATTTGGCGGGTGAGCCGCGTCACCGTCAACAGCCTCAGGTCAAGAGACTTCGTCCTCTTCCAGGATGGAGAGGAGCTCCCCGGTAAGGAAATCCAGGCCGGTCGTCCCTTCGAGATAAAAATGCGCTACCCGTGGCGGGGAAAGGAGGCCTATGAAATCCAGGTCGAGCTCGAGCAGGAAAAGACCAGAAAGTCGGTTCGCCTGTCGCAGAAAGCCTCTTCACCGCCTCTCCATGGTTACTGGAATCCAGCCTGGAAAAACTACCTCGCTCTCCTCGTCTCGGAGGAGCACGGCATCGAAAGGGTGAACTATCCCGTCCACGCCACCCTCGGCGTTCTGAGTGCCTATTTCAGGTCACCTGATGAGGTCCGCGTCATCAAGGCAGAGAAAGGCGGCGACGATGTCGTCTACACAGAAGTGCCCTCCCAGGTTTATGACATCACTCC
>Ga0185342_1000341_pt1 | contig 24480 bp, 19 predicted proteins | sample ConPoolayeEmetaG_FD_128045 | JGI IMG/M metagenome (GOLD analysis project Ga0185342, IMG submission 128045) | Hot spring microbial mat communities from California, USA to study Microbial Dark Matter (Phase II) - Cone Pool mat layer E metaG... ... | reverse complement strand
GAATTATAGTATCCAATGGTGTTGCTGTAGAGCGCATTCACTCCAACGGCAGAATTATAGTATCCAGTGGTGTTATTGTAGAGCGCATTCACCCCAACGGCAGAATTAGAGTATCCAGTGGTATTGCTGCAGAGCGCATTCACCCCAACGGCAGAATTAGAGTAGCCAGTGGTGTTGTTGTAGAGCGCATTCGCCCCAACGGCAGAATTAGAGTAGCCAGTGGTGTTGTTGTAGAGCGCATTCGCCCCAACGGCAGAATTAAAGCCTCCAGTGGTGTTTATTCTTAAAGCATTCCTGCCCAACGCAATAGTATCTAGAGAACTTTGCCCTCTGATTTCAGCCATCACATTTCCTGTGTTGTCTACCAGACTGAGATTCGGTTGCGAAACACCGGTAATGGCCTTAACTGAAATATTGTCAATGCTACCGTTGAAATCAGATGTAGGTGTGATACTTAGAGTAACAGAGCCAGTGGCATTGGCTACCAAAGAACGTCTGTATGTGAGGTTGCCATCGAAACCTGTGGTTGAACTGTAGTTGTAAATATATACACCATTGATATTCAGACTCACAGAGCCAGCAGTTCGGTTCTTGACAGTAATTTCTACCTGATAGGTTGTGCCGTTAGTAACACTAATATTTTGGGTTAGAGCCGCTGTATTGCCCGTGGCGTGGTCGGCTTCCTTGTTCGTTGCGTCGTGACTCCAACCCGTTCCCCAAGTCCAAGCAGAATCATCCTCAAAAGTTCCGTTGCTTACCAGTTCACTTCCCAGTGGAGCGGTGGATTGTAAAGACTTTGTTCTAAAGACTACTTCCGAAGACGAAGAAGGTACGATTTCCAGTTTCGCTGTCGTGCCTGTCGCCCCGACACCGACGCGCTTGTTGGTGGTATCTACGTTCAGTACAGATGTACCAGCAGCGTCAGTAAAATTGAAGGCGGTGATAGAATCTACCAATGGTGCAACGGTCAAAGCATTGTTGCTCGCGACTATGAATTTGACCGCGTTGGAAGCATCGTAACCAATCCGCAGTTGCTCGGTGGTTAGGCGGATTTCTTGATTCGCCGTGAATACGTTTGCCGCGTTAAGCGTCGCAACAGTGCCGCTTGACGCTGGGAACGTATACGTCTGCCCCGCCGTCCCGACAAATGCAAATGTTGACCATGCTACATCACTTGCGTCGCGTGTCAGCACCGAACCCGCGATACCGCCGAGCGCAAGGCGAACGTTATCCGTCGCGCCGCGCGTGAGCAAATCGCCGCGCGTTGTCAGTGGCGATAGCGCGTTAAACGCGCCAAGCGCGGTTGACGCGCCCGTGCCGCCGTTGGCTATCTGCAAGATTCCGCTCGCGTTCGGTTCTGGTGTCTTGTGCCAGCCAGATTCCGAATCATACACCAGCGCATAGCCGCTCGCTATTGTCTCTTGATGCACAATACGTGTTGTACCATTGTCGTTGTATATCACATAGACCGTTACGTCCGCCGTGTCAGCGTTGTAGATTTCGAAATGACGCACAAGTCCCACCGCCGCGTCGCACAGGTCAACCGCTGTCACGCCGTTGGACGTGCCGTGCTTGGATGAGATGGTGTCGCTGATGTTGATTGCGGTTGACACGAATGGCAATTCATTCGTCGTCACCGCGCCAGCGAGATAGAACTGTAGTTTCTGATTTGCGCCACAGTAGAACATATCATTATACTCCAGCCCAGATGCGCCAGCGTTTCGGCGTTGTCACGGCTTCCGCTGGTATATCTGCCGCAACCAGCGCGCGGAATGTCGGCACAGCGCTCGTTCCACTTGCGGGTCCAGCAAATACCGCGTTCGCTGCTTGTGTATCAAGTCCAATCTCTTGATCCGTCAGCGAAAGCACCGTGTCTGCGTCGGTGCTTAGCGTGACTGCGGCGTGTGCAGTATACGACGCGGACGAGCCGACAAACGCGCGCGCGCTTAGAATGTTTGCAAATGACGAAAGAGATGTGAGCGATGAATCGAGATACACCCAACAAATCGGTGTACAATTCGTCGGCGTGGTTGGGCGACTGGGCGTGCTTCCATCGGTCGTCGGCGTGCCTTGCAGAATCGCCAGCGTAGTGCCGTCGCTGTCCAGATAGAGCAAATCGCATCGGCGCGTGGTGAGCGTGACTGGCGAGAAATTAGGCGATGTCCCACCAGCAAAGATGCCGTGCGAGCCATCGGGCTTTTGATACACACCCCACAGCACGTCCAAAGCCCACGATGGAGGCGATGTGGGCTGGGCGCGCAATGGCTGAATCGCGTCTGGGTGAATGTTGACTGGATCTGCGCCACCAGCGTTGAAGTCAGCGTATTCGTGTTGCGCTGCATGTCGTCCAGTCATCGTTGCACGCGGGTCGCCTGGGTTCAAATCATCGGCAAAGCCAGTCACTTTGTATGTGACGCCAGCGTACGGCTTGGTCTTCTCGACCTTCACCGTCACGCCATAATCTTCATCAGCGCACGGCGTTGATGTTGACGCCAGCGCGCGCACGACTTGGTCTGGTGAACTGTGCAGGCGAATATAAATAATTCCCGGTTGCCCCGGCACTTCGACTGTACCGCTGTTGTTGCCGAGCAACGCGAACTCATAACCAAGCCGCTTGCGTTCGCGCGCTTGATAACCGCGCACCGCTTTTATTGCTTGATGCCGTGTTCGTAATGTCATCTTAACTTGTCCGATTCAGATCAATTGTTTCGCTTTGCGCGCCGTACGTTGCTCCATCTCCCGATGCTGAATATTGCCAATAGCCGTACGTTGTCCAACCAGTTGGCAACGTTGGTTCGGAGACGTTCCAATGCGCCACCCACAGCGTATAATTCGCTGTCCAAGTCTGACTGCCAATATACTTATTCCACCAACTCGCGCGCGTATAGATGATACATTTCTTTCCTGTCAACGTTTCCATTCTGTCTAGAAACATCTTCAAGTTCTCTGGCGTCAACGGCGCAGACTCGTCTTCACAATCCACTGCGTAACCCAGTTCTCCGCCACTCGATGCAACGTCGAGGAAATGATTTGCCTGCGCGATCGGGTCTTGCGCGTTCTTAAAATAGTGGTAGACACCGCGTTGAATCCCCGCCGCGCCTGCGTTCGTCCAATTCGCCGAAAATTGCGGGTCAGTATACCCAGTTCCTTCTGTCGCTTTGATGAACGCAAACGTCACACCCGCCGCCGCAGCAGTGTTCCAATCCATCGTGCCTTGCCAATGCGAAACGTCTAATCCTTTCGCGGTAACGCCAGACTGACCGCTGGTATAGTAGTAATCAACAAAGATATTTGAATAAGCCAAATCGCTGATGTCGCGCAAACGCATTATGGTATCTAGCGCATCACTGGTGCCATAGCCAGAGATGTCCACCCATGTCGTGCCGAAATCTGGCGTAAAGCACGGTAAAGAAATCCCTGGTTCGCCGAATGGCGCATACAAGCCACCTGTAAAATAAACCAAGTTCTTGTCACTTGGCACCAAAAACATATTACTCGGACGGTTGAAATGGCGTAGTGGCGATGCGCCGCGCGTCATCTGTGGATGAGATGCGTTCGTAAATGTCGGAGACGAGTCGGTGAGATTGGAGCAGAATAAAATTGTGCCATTTGGAACACGAATATCGCCAACGACAACGGCATAATCCTCATCGAACATGTGTGTTGCAATCCAATTCAAGTTTGGTAAGTCGCCGCTAGTGAGTTGAGTAGACGATGGCGTACCGAATATATCATCCACACGATAGATGCCGCGTGTGCCACTAAATGAACGATTGATTAAATAGCATCTACTATCATCTGTGTAAACATTCCCAGAGCCATCGCAATACGGAAAATAAATAGTTGTTCGATCTATTCCAGACAAATCAAACACCACGCTCGGTGTAGTACCATCGAACATTGCCAAATCGCCGGGGGTCGCGCCGGCGTCAATGCCGCGAATCGGATGTTCAGTACGCGGAAATGTATAGTACCTATTGGCTGTATGTTGAGATGCGATTAGATCGTAGTCCTGCGCGTAACCAAGATCGACGCCATAACTACACACCGCGCTAGTACTGGCTTGCCAACTTTCCCCGCCATCGGTTGAATAAACGAGAAAGTGGTGAATACTATACCAGCCCGGTGGATACTTGTCAAAGCCCGTGCCTCTACTGACCAGCACGCCAATCCAGTCTTTTGTCAGTACACTTGGACTAAAGCGGTACGAGAATGCAACGCCGTCTGTGTTATCACCAACTAGCAGGCGCGCTGCATCAATCGTCAACTTGCGCTCCCAAATCGGATTATCTGGTAATCCTGATACTTTATATAAGCCATCGTCAGTCATTGCCCAGCCGACCGTGAAATTCGTCTGTGCCATGTTCACCGAGAACGGATCGAGATTGAACCAGCGAATCTTTAGCGCATTGGCACTCTGCAAACCAGATTTCAGCCGATACATCGAGAATGTCTTGTTTGATACAAACGCGGAGTTGTTGAGTGTCAACTCTGTATCGTCAATTATCGCCACAACTACGCCATCAATCGTGTCGTCGTCTGCCACAATTCTGTCGCCAACGCTGACCGTTGTTGTCCAATCAATCGTGCCATCATTAAACAGACTGACGCCGTTCTGCGATATGAGCGTGCTACCACCGTCTACAATGTCGCACGACAGATTTGTCCAGACTGGATGGCCATCTGTGCCGTCTGTACCATACGCGCCCGTACATTTCGCAAGTCCGCGCAACGTAGATAGATAAATCAAATTACCCTTGCCAAGCGGTTGCGGTACTGGCGGCGGTGGCGGGACGGGTGGTTGTGGTGTCGGCGTGGGTGTTGGTGGTGGCGGTGGCGGTGGAGTTGGCGGAACGGGTATCGGTGCTGGTGGATAGTATCCAGTAACGCCAATTGATGGCACAGCGTCTTTTGACACGATAGACGTTGTTAGCAGAATGCCATTACGATATTCGTATTGCACGCGCTTTGTCCAAACGCGTTGGTCTGTCCACTCCAAGCCGCGCAAGTTATCGGCGATTGATATCTCGATTGGCTCGGCTGGGAATACATCAAAGACACGATAGTTACCGCGCCACGGGACTGTAACGTCGTCGAACGGATTATTCAACGCGCCGTCGAAGATTCCAGCAATGTTATTCGCCTCGGTCTGTGTGTCCGCGCGAATACCATCTATCTGCTCTATCTTGCCAGACGGATACGGGACAGCGGGAGCAAGCGAGAACAATGGCTCGGCGAGTCCATCTTCGGCACACAAATCCACTTGCGAGACATTCTTGTAAACAAGTTCTTCGCCAAAATCCAACTCGCCGCGAAAGTCGCTATATTCGGTTTCCATCACAACTGTCATCGAATTGCGGTCACTGATTGGAATCAGTTGCGGGTCTGGCTCAATGTAGAGCATGCCTTGTGCCGACGAGCCAATGCGGCAGCGTACGGGCTTGCAGATGTTCTGCTCGATTTGTGACCGCAAGCCGCCTTCTGGAAGGTCAATGACTTCGATGGAATAGTCGAGCAAATTCAAATTCACGTCAGCGATGTGTGAGACTGTGGTGTGCTGTGTCAAGACGTGATGCGCGGCGAGTTGGTATGTCAGATTTGGAATAACGTGCCATCCCCCTGGTGTTCCTGTCTCAACGTAACCGCCTTCTGCCATATCCTTGTCAAGGGTCAGGGCGATGCCTTCTGCGGAAAATTCGACTGCGCCCGTCGAATAATTTTTCTTCACCGAACCATTGACGATGTATCCAGTGAAAATGATATTCTCGCGATATTTCCACTGACCGCCGATGCTCACTTCTTCGTCACCATAGAAATCACGCGCCGACAACACAATGAGCGCGTTGTCTGGGAATTCGTCTCCATCTGCGTCACCAAGCACGCGCAGCGCGCATTGCCAACCGCCTGTTGCAACATCGCCATCGAGCGACAAGATTTCAACGTCAGTGTACGGTGTGTCGGCGCCATCGTAATCATAGACAAAGACGGGAATATAGCGCGTATGCGACTTGCCATTCGAATCGGTGACGGTGAACGATACATAGCGCGTGCCAGCGGTCAAATATTCGACCGCGATCGGCGACGTAGCAGAGCCAGCGGACGTGCTAGACGATGGATTACCATCGCGAAAGTTCCACGCGTACGATGATAGCGCGCCACCAAACGCGACCGAGTCGCTCCAGAAATAGACTGTCGCGATACCCGTACTGTTGTCGCGGTATGCCACTGCAGGACAACCAATGCGCGCAAGTGGTATCAGTTTTGTGTTCTCGTCTGTGTAGTCTATGTTGCCGTCTTCCCAGACCTTATCGTCATCATCAATCGCCACATGCACGGCTTGCGGTTTGATTTCTTCGTAGACGCGGATAACAGTGCCGTTAGCCAGCGGCGTATTGTGCGCGGATACATTGAGCGTTGATGCGCTATATGATTCCCAGCGTGCCTCGCCAAGCACCGCATCGGTGGACGCGTCGAAAAAGCGCACGAGAAAGTGTCGAGCGGGTGTGCGCGTGTTCACAACGTTCTTGACTGTGATGGCGCGCGCGCCCGATGACTGTGCGCCATCAACAGCCGCAGTCCAGATGACCGCTGGTATATAAACAGACAACGCAACTTGCGTCGCGTGTCTGGTTGTGCGTAGACGAGCCAAATCGTTCGCGTTGATTGCTGGCATTTGTCTCTCATACGGGAATCAGCGCGATAAATTTCATCTCGACTCCGCGCCGAATCAATCCATCTACCTCTGCCGTCGGGCGGGAGCAATACGCATAATAATTACCGAAATCAAAGCCGCTCGCGCCCGAATTGTGCCGCGTGCGAATGACCACACGCGCGTTAGCAAATTCCAGCAATCGGTCAAAGTCGCTCTGCGGCATAATCTCCCACGTCCACGTCGCCGTCGCAAAGCCCGCCTCGATTGGCTGACCATTCAAATCCACCCCGACGATGTCGGTGTACTCTTGGAATGTCGAAATCGGGTCTATGCCAATCTGCAAGATATCACAGATTGGTTTCATCCCCGATACACCACCAGTATATAGCCCAATCTTGTGCCGTTGCATCACACGCCCCCCAACACGCGCGCTAGTTCTTGATGCGTCACTTCTCTGACCATCCGCTCTGTCGCGCTGCGTGTCTCGCTAGAGATTGGCGCGTGCCAAGTATGCGAAAAGTGATAATGGACAACGCGCGAATGAGTAATGTGTTGCGATGCGGGTATCACGCGTTCGCCAGCGTGCAAGTAAGCCAACCCGTCATACGGCATAATCCCGCCGCGCTGAAACTGCGGAATGATGTTGCCAAATGGCAACGCGCGAATGACATTAAACCACGTCTGCAACGCAGGCAATAATGACTTGCCGAACGTATTGCCGATAGTCGCCCCCATCAGCGCAGCGGCATTGTTCATATCATTTAGCGTGCCTAGCCAAGCAACGCGTTGTTTGGCAAGTTCTGTTTGCAACGCGGCAGTTTGGCGGCGCGCCGCATCTTCCGCCGCCGCGATTTGTGCATCTGCCGCGCGACGCGCTTGAACAATCTGTTCATCTGCTACACGCTTTGCTTCCGCTTTGCGATAATTTGTCTCTTCCTGCGCGAGTTGTTTCGACTCGGCGAGTTGCGCTAATCGTTCGCGACGCTGTTCCTCGATTTGTTGCAGTCGCTCTTGACGTTGTTCTTCGATTGCCGCGCGCCGTTCTATTGCTTGTTCAAGAATATCGCGCTTGCGGTCACGTGCATCTTCACGCAATTCGCGCCGCGCGCGCGCGGTCCGCGCACGACGCAGTGCCTTATTCAAATCCTCGTCAACGCGCAACAACGCTTTCGATGTGTCACGCTCGATTCTCGCGAGTTGTTTGTTTGCGTCACGTTGCGCTTGCGCCATCGCCTTCGCCGCATCGTTGTTGATTTGCACTTCTTGGCGCGCAAATGCTTGTAACTGCCGCTCCCAATCGCGCTGAATATCGCCAAGCGTCTTCGTCATCTGTGCTTGAATGCCTGCGATGCGTTCCGCAGTGCTTGCGTTTATCTTGACGCGCTGATCACTCAAACTAGACTCAATACGCAGAATTTGCTCTGCGGTCTGTTGCGCTAATTGTTCATATTTGCGTTGATTCTCCCATTGCAAGTTGAGAAACGATTGGTCTTGTTTCTTCAAACGCTGATAATACGCCTCCGCGCCCATCCCAACGGTCTGATTTGCCTGCCGCGCGAGTTCGCGACGCGTCAACTCGACATTGCGCGCGAGTTCTACATACTCGCGCTGCAGTCTCGCGACTTCATCCTGTTGCCTCGTCACGTATTGCGAATACTCTGGGTCTGCGGCTAGCACTTGTATTCGCTCTAATTCCTCTACCGCCTTCGCGAGTTCTTGTTCTTTCACTTTTAGCGCGCCTAGTTGTTCAGTTAGCAACGCGGTTGATTCGGCGGCTTCGGGCGAACGCTTGATGAGATGCTCTAGCATTTCTGGCGCGACGCCCAATTCCTTCGCGGCGAATGGGATGCCTTTCAGTTCAACCAACGAGCGAATGGCTTGCGCGGCTTCTTTGTACGGCGCAACCATCTTCTCTATCGCTTCCGCCGATTTCTTAGATTCTTCTAGTTGTCGCTGGAACATCAATGTCACCGCCGCGCCCGCGGCAACGGTAGCGAACATCACTGGATTGATCGCAGAGAACGCGCCCGCCAAATCTCCCACCGCATCGGTCATGTTCGCAACAATGCCAATCGATTGTAGCATCTGCATATTGAAGCCAGCCAAGCCGCCGACTTCGGTTAGCGCGCGAATACCGATGCGCGATTGACGCCCCGCGCGGTCAATCTCGTCGCCTAAATCGCGCCAATGACTTGTGGTTTGATTGATTTTGCTGGCGGTCTTTTCCGCTTCGCTTGCGCCCTCGCGCAGTCCCTCGATGAAAGCCGCCATCGCCTTCTGAAACTGCGCGTCGTTTGCTACAATATCAATCCCAATCTGCTCGCTCATCGTTGCTTCACCTGCGTTGCGCGTTCTAGTTCATATAGTTCGCGCTGCGTATCATACGCTTGCATCATCTCTAGCGTTCGCATTGTCACGAGTGCGTATGCTTTGTCCTCTGCGCTTAGCGCGTCCCACTGGCTCATTGTCATCCTGAGATGCCATGCCGCGCGTGCCTCGTCGAATCTGTGTGTTGTCGTCCACCGACTCATCGGAATCGGCAATTCGCGCAGCGGTATCCCGTTGTGCTTGACTGCGAAAGGATGCCGCGACTTGCGCGAGCAAGTCGTCGGTCGCTCCTGATGCGCGCATCACACCGAGCGTGATGGCGTGATAATCATCGAACGTGCCAAGCACTTCGGTCTCGATATAGTGGATCCGCCGCTCGGCAGGGTCGGTTGGAATGATAAAACCGAGTGCTTGTTGCCGTTCGACCCATCCATCTTGTTCTTCGAAACTCAGTCCATACAAAAACATCAGACGCGTGACGCGCATCTGATATTCTCGTTCCTCCGCATCGCGCCGCCGCTCGTACTCGCGCCATTGCTCGTGTTGTTCTGGCGTGAATTGCTCTGGATGTTCGGCAAGCACTTTGCCATCGAGCGGGACTTGCTCGGTCACACCCGTCAAGCGCGATGTCACTGCGTATGTTGGCACTTCGACCGCACGCCGCGCGAGCCGTAGTTTCTCTAGATGCGGCGCAATAGACAGGAAACGCACCGTTACGCCGCGCGCGGTCGTGTATGTATCGTCCACATCTCCTCCATCTGTTATCCCCGCGTGCGCATCGTCGCATCAGCGCACGCGGGGCATTTCTGTCTCAACTATCCGCTTATCTTCGCCACAAACCCACTGCCGTTGTGCGCGTTGCCAACGACATATGCGGTATTCTCGTCAATCGCGAACACATCGTTCAGACCCGCGTTCGCTGGTGTGGTGAGGCGCAACCACGACGCGCCGCCATCGCAAGTATAATGAACATACCCTTGACCCGACGCGGGGTTGTGAATCATAAATCCGACTTTATCGTTGACGAACGAAAAGCCGTTCACGGTTCCATTCGTGCTTTGACCAGGGAAAGTAACACTTGTCCACGTCGCGCCGCCGTCTAGCGAAATCCACAGACCATCTGCGTTTGAGCCAACTAGTAGATGGTACTTTGAGTGGACTTGCAATGCGGTAATCGTGTTGCTTGATGTGGGCGCGGTCGTGAGAGCCGTCCACGTTTCGCCTCCGTCGTTGGTGTAGATTAGCGTACCGTCTGCGCCTGCGGCGAATCCATTGTCATAGTCAGAAAAGTGGACGCCATAGAGCGCGCGCGCGCCGCTAGCGGTCAGCGCGCTGGTCTGCGATGTCCACGTGACACCACCGTCTTCGCTAAAGTAAACGCGCCCGTGCGTTGTCGCCGCCCAGATGTGTTCGCTATCGAACGCAAACAACGCGCCCGCGTGCGCGAAACCTTCCCACGCCGTACTTCCGACGTTGACTGTCGTCCAAGTACTGCCATCATCATCACTATACGCGACTTGCGCATAGCCAGATTTCTGTCCAGACGCGACAAGCAACCGCCAAGTGTTTTTGTCCATCTGGAACATCACTGCGCTAACAATGTCGCCGCCAGTGAACGGGCTAGCGGTTGCGCCCGTCGTGTTCGCCCAAGTCGTTCCGCCATCGTCCGTTGCCCAGATGTCCGCGTCGCTCGTTGGACTTCCAGCGGTACCATCGGTACCAATGTAGCCAACATCGTTCGGGTCTTTTGGCGCACCACAATCGCTGCCAGCGCAGCGCGTCTCCATGTCGAAGACAATGGTGTTGAGGTCGCGGGTCTCGGCAATCGTCTGACGTGTGACAGACAACGCGCGCAGATTGTAAACGCCGCGATAGGCGATTTCGTACACACGCATCGTTTTCTCGTCTGCTTCCCGCATCACAAGATTCTGCAGTGTACGGTTCGTGATGCGCGCATTGTATAGCACGACTCCACGCGTGTATGAGTTGAAGATGCCCAGCTTGCCGCACGGGTCAGCCATCACGTATATCGTTACATCGCAGTTGCCGATGCGGTCGAGCAAGTCGGCATCTGGGAAAACGGGTACTGTGATAGTCGTTGTGCCTTGCTCTGGTACACCTTGCGTTGCGCCAATTGCTCTCACCACGCCATCGCGATTGCGGCAGTAGAATAAAGTCTGCGCGCCGACTGGCGCGGGAATGTCGGCGAGGTCAACACAAGCCAGATATTCTGGCTTGTCGTCTGGCGAGAGTTGGATAAATAAACTCCCGTTCTTCGAACTGAGTGGTTCACTCATTTTTGCATCTCCTTATGACGCAAACGTCATATTCTATTTCCGATTGTATCCACTGCGCCGCGCAAAACGCGCCAGCGCATTTTTCGTTTCACGCCGCAACTCTTTCTCGGCAATCTTCGCAATCCACTTTGAAAACGAGCGCGCCTTGACGCCAGGGTGATGCACTTGGTCTTTGCGTGTCCATCCTTCTCCAGGTTCGCCAGGTTCACTGCTCACCACGTCTGGCGTTGTCTTCGGTTTCGGTCTCTTTGTCCGTCCAAGAAAACGAAGCCCGTATTTCGTTTTCGCGCGAATAAGGTGCGGTTTGGTGCCATAATCCACATAGCCATAGATTGCATCGTCCGTGCCAACCGCAATGCGGATTTCACCGTTGCCAACCGTCACCTTGCTCGCGAAACGCGGCTTGCGTCTCCACGTTGCAGTCGTCTTTTTGAAATCATTGAGCGTATCTTTGGCGATTATTGTCGCGGCTTTCATCATTTCAGCGCGAAAGATAGATGATTGTAGTGGACGTGCTGGCTTGATAGCGCGTGCTATAATCATAATGCTAATCCACACTGATAGCGCGCAGCAAGTGCTTGTTTCCAAGCCCAATACGCGCCGTCGGACTGACCGAATGGACAAGCGGCTTGTTCGATAGACAACGACGTTGGTACGTTGCGGTCGCGGCTCCAATACTCGTTCGCAACATCACAGCCACACGGCGGTTTGGGCATCTTGCTGTGCGCTAACCGAATGATAGCAGTCTTCATCACTTGCGCCAACGGGTCAGTTGGCAAGAGACCCGCGCGATAATTCACGTAGACCGCATCTGGCGTGGCACAATAGCATGTCGAACAATTCACAGTCCATTCTGTACCGAAGTGCACTGGCAACAACTCAAGCGCGCCTGTGTCTGCGTTACGAATACTAATACACGCGGTTTCGATGTAATCATTGCACGACGATTGACACCATACGCAATCGCACGTACATGTATCGCTGTCGCCGCGATGTCGCCAAATCAAGCCACCTTGGATCGCCTCGTCGTTATACACGCGATAGATGTCAACGGTCGTGACGTATGGACTCGTCGCGCTGGGAGGAACATCACTGTAATCCCAACCCACCGACGGGTTGTCCTGCTTAGCCAGTTTGACAAGCCGCGCCCACGGTACCTCGATAGTGACGTATCCATTGGCGATAGTCACGCTCGACGGGACAATCTCGATGTCGGTACCGGGGTGGACGACGCGAACCTCGTCTTCGTTGGTGACACTCGTGGCGCGCGTAATCATCACCGGGTCTGTCGTCCACGTTAGCGTCACGCCCGTTGCAATTGCACTCTCGTTGCGGAACCCAGCGGCTATTACTTTTGCCCAGCGCGTATGGACTGGGTAGCCGTAATAATGCCATTCATCAGTGAACCAACGCGGAGCAAGCGGGAATCCAACGACATTCTCGATTTCGGTCTGCGCCTCGCGCAAATAGCGTGCGATGCGTTTGCGTTCCGGCAACGTCCAGATCGGATTGCACGAGTCAATCAGTGTGTCTGGATTATTGAGACCGAAAAACTGATCTTCTGATAATCCTAGTTCTTGCGCGTAATCCGCGAGTTTGACCGCGCTATCGTTCTCATCTATCAGTGAGTTGGCAATCGGTACAACGGCCATGATTATTCCGCCATCAAGATTTTGTCCAGAATCATTGCGCCACCCGCGATGCCCCACCACGACAACAGCCATGCTTGGAGCGTCGCTGGCGCGAGTAGCAAAGCCATTATCGCCGCTATCCAAAACCCAACGCACAGCGGGCAGTTGATTCCACGCCCAACCCAAGACGCTTGTGTCGGGTCAATGCGTTCGCGCATTAGCGCGAAGACGCCCACGGGACCTTCCTCGCTCGTCAACATCTCTGCAATGCGGTATGTGGCGAGGATTGCAAGCAAGATGTCAATCATTTCGTCGCCTTCGGTCTGCCGCGCCGTCGTGCCGTTGGCTCGCTTGGTGTCTCGGGCACGTCTTGCGCTAGTTGTTCAGGTGCTTGTTGGAGAGTCGGCGTCTCAACGTTCGTGGTTTGCGGTTGTTGCGTAGACACAATTACCTGCACACGCTCAAAACCAGCATAGCGCAATAACACTTCCGCGTCGGCGGCAGGCACATCTGCATATCGCCACTTTGGGGTGTTAGCAAATTGGTATGGATGCCCATTTGCATAGAACGTAACGGGTGCTTGCCGCGCTCCGACATAGCGCACACGCACAAGCCCGTCCGCGAGCGGCTTGTCGGTAGACTCGACGCGCACCGATGCAATGCGCCGTTGTCCCAGCGCGCGCAATGCCGCTTTGCTTCCGCATCCACCACAAGGACTCATTTGTTTCCTCCCGTCCGTATAATCTTTGTATCGTTCGCGTAATTGCGCGAACAATTCCTTGCGATGCTCGTTGCCATACGCGGAGCGTTGCCCCAAGTGCTTGCGATACAAGACAAGCGGCTCGGCAACGTGCGATCCACAGATGCCCGCGATAGCACAGCGCACGAAAAAGTCCCAATCTTCCCACGCGAACATCGTTTCGTCAAAGCCAATGCGCCGCGCGTCGTCTGTTGCCATAAGCACTGCTTGCGCGTGCAAGCCGCGCCTCAGCCAATCCAATTGCGAAAACTCTGGCGCCGTAACCACTTTGCTGTGTTGTGGTGACTCTGGCACAATCACATCGCAATACACATAACCACAATCGCCGCGCGCATAACGTTGCATCAAGCGCAGTAACGCGTTTGGCCTGAGCATATCATCCGCATCAAGAAAGAAAACCAACGCACCGCGCGCGTGCGCGAGACCAAGATTGCGCGCCGCCCCTGCGCCTTGTCCACCTTGCGTCTTGAATACGCGCGCATACGGCGCACCTGCTACAGTATCCCAATCATCGCCCGTGTCGTTCACGACAATTGCTTCCCACGCGTTGGTCGTCTGTCCGACCAGCGAGTCGAGCGCATCATTGATAAAGCGCGTGTGCCAGCGCGCAACGGGAATGATGACACTGACAAGCGGGTCTTGACGATGGTAGACATTCCAGAACGGCGCATCCGTTCGCTCGCCTTGTGCGCCGAACGGCACCAAATCGGGATGATTCACTGCGCGTGGATGGTTGGTAACATACTGCTTGCCTTGCGCCGCGCTATCCGCCGTATGCCAAGGAAAATATTCGCACCAATTCCCATCTATGTCTTTATTCTCGCGCCGCTCCACCGCAGATTTCGAATCCGCGCGCCAACGGTAAATAAGCGTCGGCTCGCTAGTCACGCGCGCGATGTTGAAGCCAAACGACGAGACGCGGCACCAGAATTCCGCATCTTCCGCGCGCCATTGTCGTTCACGATAGCCCGCGCTTTGTTCAATCACCTCGCGCCGCATCATCGCGCTAGAGTGCAATTGATTCAGGTGCGCCATCTGTGCGTACCAATCGAACCGCTCGTACGGGAACGCGTTCGGTCTTTGATTCGACCCGTCTTCCGCGACTGTATCGAGTCCACCATAGACCACGTGCAAATCGCGATGCGTGTCTAGCGCGTTTACCAAGACCGCCAGCGCGTTCTCTGGTAACATATTATCAGCATCGAGATTCAACACATACTTGCCGCGCGCGTGTGCGTGTCCAAAATTCAACGCGCGCGCAAGTCCGAAATTCTCTGGTGTGCGCACGTACGAAATACGCGGCTCTAAGCGCACATATTCTTCTGCAACGTTCGGCGTATTATCGGTACTAGCGTCATCAACAATGATACATTCCCAATCATTGAACGTCTGTTGCATCACCGACCGCAGCGCGTCAGGCAAGTATTTGGCGAGATTGTGACACGGCACAATTACCGAAACCTTCGGGCGCGGCTCGTTCCACGCGCGCAGAACCTCGGCGTAGAGATGCGCGTACTGCGCGATTTTGTCTCGCCATTGCCAGCGCGTCAGGACATCAGCGCGCGCATTCGCTCCAAGTCGTTCACGCTCATCAAAGCATCTTCGTACACAGTCGGCGAGCGCGGCATAGTCGCCATATGGCGCGAGATAGCCCGTCTCACCATTCACGACAATTTCTGCTTGTCCGCCATAATCCCAACCCGCGACAGGTACACCACAAGCCATTGCCTCGAGTGTGCCAATACCGAACGTCTCGCGCGCGGTCACGAGATACACACCAGCGCGTTCGATGTATCTCTTGTGCCGCTCGTATGGCATCACACCACAAATCTCCACGTTCGGCGACGGCTTGCCAACTGTGGAGACAAATTGCGTGCGTGGCATCATCGCGGCAAGCGTGTTCATATCGCGCGGGTCGCTGACCGCATCAACACGCGCCTTGTTCCACAACACATACTTCGACCACTCGCCTGATGGACGCCATTCGCCCGCATCAACACCGTGATAGATAACGCGCGGTGTTCGGAGTAAGCCATATCCCAGCGCATTCGCCACCCAGCGCGATGGCACCGTGATTGCGTCTGCCTGTTTTAGTGCGTTCACTATAGCGCGGTTGACTTGATAACTAGCCGCATCGCTGAAATATTCACGCCACATCAAGCCGTGATTGTGGGAGATGAACGGCTTGCCATCTGCAAGCGGCAAGTAGTCAACGTGACCAGCGGTCAGATCGGCATCTTCGATGCGCCGCGTGACCTGTATGCCGAATTCTGGTAGATATTTGATTTGCGCGTCAATCACGCGCCGAATACCACCGTCTGCGTTATCGCGCGTGCGCGGATTCGGGGCAAGATAAACCTTCATCGTCGAAACACCTGCAGATTCTCTTCGCACCAATGCGTTGCCCAATGCGTGTTGCGCCACAGCAAATACAATCGCCGCGTCGCGCTTTCATCATACTGCAATCCGCGCACAGTCAACTTGTCGCGCCAATATGCTTTGGGTTGACAATTGATGTGTCCATCGCCCATCTGCCCTGGTGGCGCGGCGGTGAATACGAGTAATCCATTAGGCGCAACGTGCCGCGCAAGCGTATCCGCAAAGATGTCGGCAGACGTTGGCGCAATGTGTTCGGCAGTCTCGATTGATGTGACGAGTTCAAATCGCCTGCATAAATCGCAGAAATTATTCAAGTCCTGTTTGTAAATGTACGATTCGGTGTGCGGCAAGATGTCAACGCCATATGCATCAACACCTAGCGTACGCGCAATCTTCACCATCGCACCTGTCCCACAGCCAACGTCAAGGTACGACGCCGGTATGCCAAATCCAGCAAACACTGCGAGAATTGCTAACTGATTGCCTGCATCGAAGACCGCAAGTCCAGACAGCCGGCGCGCCTCGTCTTCTGTCACTGTCACCCGTCCGATTCCAGTCGGAGCGGTGATAGCACTATCACCGCTCCCAGTCTAGCGTTAGCGAGATGTTGGCGAGTAGTACGCTGTCTTTGTCTGACTGATACCACCGCCATCAGCAAAGTATGTACCGCTTGGATCCCAATCGCGCTCGTGGACATATGGCACATAGCGCACATCTGTCAAGCGCGCGGCAATCTGCGGCGTTCGCAACAAGAGTCGCTGTTCGGTCTTCGCAACCGCTTGCACACACCAGTTCGATGGAGGCATCTTGTGCCACGCGAACATTCCATTGTTGCTCGTGCGGTACGAATCGCTTGGCGCAAGGTCTTCCATCGCCTTCTGCAAGCCCAATGGAGTATCGTAGTTGAAATACTCCATATACGTCACTTGCCGTCCGCCAAGCACGGTAAGCGGTACGAAATAAATTTGCGATTCGTAAACGCCACCGCCAATGCTTGTCTCCGCGATAGCGTCGTCCTGTACGACGGGAATCTTGTTGCCGTCAACGAGCAAGTACGAACCTGCGCGCATTTCATCGCGCATTCGCGCGGTTTGCAGAGAGTCGAATCCACCGACCACATCCACCAGTCCAGTGTCCGCTGTGCCGCATCGGTACGTTGCGTACGAACACGCCCAGTACGATGAAATGATGTGGAAAAGTTGCGGGCGCATCACAAGCACACCCGTCACTGGCGCAAGCCCGAACTGCGTTGCGCGATTCAACCAGATTTCGTAAATGATTTGCGAGATGTGGTTGACGATGGACGCACCGCCATCGGTCTGCACTTGCGCGTCGCCAAACGACACGACAAGCGAATCTGCGGCTGGACACGCGACGCCAGAATACGCGTCACGATAACCTGTGTTGATGAGTTCGTCCAGACCGTAGAAGTACTTTGTCCCGCCGTTTGCGCTGTTGTTCGCTGGATTGCCAGTGTAAATCTGCGGGGCGAAATCGCGCATCCACGTCACAGCAAACTCTGCGAGGATTTTGTCTGCTTCGCTCGCCATCGGGTTCAAGCCGCTGAGTGTCGGCGCACCGGGAAGCGAATCGAATCCGTTGCCGTGCAAGATGAAATCCGTATGCTCGCCGCGATGTTGCATCTTGCCAAACGCATCCACCTCTATAACGCGCGTCTTGCGCGAAAAGCGTCCCAGCGGATACGCTTGTTGACACAGTTTCATCAAGCCAGCGTACGGTGGACTATCACACAAGCCATCTGGTTCCGAACCAGTGGAATCGGTCACGCCAGTCACAATACCCGCGATCAGGTACTCAAAAACGGTCGGGTATTTCGGCAACTTGGAATATAGACCGAAGTTTGGTAACACGAATGCTCCAAACAGGTCTTGTGACAACCCTGGTTGCGAGAACAATCCACCCTGCCCGTGTGCTGGTTGGAAATCTGGCGTTGTGCCAGCGGCTTTGGTCGTGATGAGTTCTCTCAGTAACTCACGCACCAATTTGGTATAATCAATGTCACTCATAGTTTCTCTTTCTCCATTTACATTCCGCTCAGCCAGCTTGCAAGCGTTTCAATTGCTTGCTGGCTTGGTCGCGGTGTTTTCTCTTTGACCGTCTGCGCGTCAACAGCGGTCTGTGGGTCTTGCGTCGCACGATAAGCGCGCGGCGTCAAACCCTCCAGCGCGGCAAGCCGCGCGGCAAGCGTGGTGTTCGCGTCTTGCATCGCTTTGATTTGCGCCAGCAAATTGTCGTTGTGTTCCTTTACTGTCTTCGCTTGCGCCTCGTTCATCGCCGCGATTTGCTCGCCAAGCGCCTTGACCGCAGGCGTCAGGAATTGTTCCACTGCCGCGCGCAGTCGTTGGTCGAATTCCTCTGGTGTCATATCGGCAACGAACCACGCGCGCTTGTCGTCTTTGTCCATAGACGCCGAATCGCTTGGCGTAATCGCTTCCTTCGACACCAAGCCAGCGTCTTGAGCGGCTTTGTCCAGTTGCTCGGCGGATTGCAAGAGCGCATCAACTTTTGCCTCTGCCTCTGGTGTCCCGCCAAGCAATTCCTTAAGTTTCTTGATTTTATCTTCCAGCATTGGGTTCTCCTTTGCAACCTCCACCAGCGTCAAGACGTTGCTAGCATATTCGGCCGGCAAGATTGCACGTGATACAGTTCTAATATTGTGATAGACGCGATGTGCGTCGGGTTGGGTAATTGGATGCAGAAAAGTGCGAGATGCACCGAGCGATTTCGCAGCGCGAGCAATGGCTTCGCCGATGTCTTGGTCGCGGAATGTGCCAGACTCAACCGAAATTCGACCGTGCATCGCAGAGAAATCGCAGTCGCCAAGCACGATTGGCGTATGCCACCAATCCAGCGTGCCAAATTGACCTGTGCGATTCATTCGCTCCGTGTCTTCCTCAAGCGCTTTTTGCGAAATGATTTCTCCATCTCGGTCTTCATACGACGACGACGAGAACAGAATCCAGCGCAACGCGCCATCGGTTTGTTTGAGCGTTACGAATGGCTGTATATGCCCTTTTTTAGCATCTTCGACGTTTGCGTAAAGCGCGCGCAAATGCGCCTCCGCATCGTCCTTAGTGTCGTGACACTTGACGAGTTCGCCGAGCGAATCGTCGGCGTTGACCTTATGCACACAGAACTTGTCCCCGTCTTCAACAATCTTGTATGGCATTACTATCGCTCCTTCTTGCCGTATGTCTTCTTCCACCACTCCGCAGTGAGAGCAAGTCCATCAGACAGCATGACGCGCGGTTGCCAATGCGCCGCATTGCGGAATTTGAGCGAGATTAACTTTGTCATCTGCGCCTCGCCCACACGGTCTTCGTCGTGTGCGAACTTGTGATGTGGTTTGTCACACAGAGCCGCGAGCGTAGAGCATACTTCGTTGATACTGTGCGAGACCTCTGTGCCAATATTGAATATGCCAAAGATTCTCCGCTCCACCGCCGCAACATTCGCCGCAACCACATCGTCAACGTAAATAAAATCTCTGCGCTTCTCGCCCGTGCCGTGAATCGCGAACGGCTTGCCGTTGACTAAATGCGCGAGACAATGTGGAATGATCTGATTCTCACCAACTTGCAACTGCCCGACGCCATAGACGTTCGCGTAACGGAAAATGGTGTATGGAATCGTGCTATTACGCACAAAATATTCTGCCGCGAGTTTCGTTATGCCATACACGCCGCGCGGGTGCAGCGGCGTGCTCTCTGTAAACTCGCCAACATCGGCATATACACACGACGTTGACGCAAAGACAAAATGCCTGACGCCAATCTCTTTCGCAACGCGCAACAAATTGCACGTTCCGATAATATTGTGATAAATCGCAACAATTGGATCAGCAATACAATCCGCTTGTGACGATTGCGCGGCGTGATGCACAATCACGTCTACATTGCCCAATTGCTCTGCAGTCAACTTGGCAACATCAAGACACTCGCCGCGCTTGATGTCCGCGCCAAGCGTATCGTGTCCAAGTAGACCGAACGCTTGTCGAACATGCGAACCGATAAAACCAGCATCGCCCGTGCAAAGGATTCTCACCGCGCTATTTCTTCCGCCTTACCGGTACCCAGATGTGTGGACAATTCCAACAGCCGCATTCGTAATTCCTGTTGCCCGGCGCAATGAGTAGACCGCGCTTGACAATCTCGCTGCGCCGCATCGTCTTCCCAAGCAACCTGCGGCACGTCGCGCACGATTCTTTGCTGTCTGCGCGCGTCGGGTCGAGTTCAAAGCGCATCAGCTCATCGCCGCATCCGCTCGCCTTGCCCGCCTCGCCCGCCGCCTCTACGCTTGCTGTCCATAATTCGACCCGTTCCATAATAGCGCGCTCGGCGGATTTGTCTCCACGCGCCTCGCGGATTGCCTTGCAGAAATCCGCAACGTGCGATAATTGCTCATTCGTCAATTCAACAATCGCTAGCGCGTCGCCTGCATCCATATCATCATCATCGAACGCGACGCCACATTCCGCAAGTCCAGCGACATATGCGTCGCCAATACCATCGCGCACAATCTTGCGCACGCGCGCTAGAATCGAGCCGCTCTTCGGTTTCAAACCATCACGCACCGCGCTGCGCAAGTCGGCGCGAAACCTGCGCACCACAGACGCAACCGTGCGCTTGGCTTTCTCGCTCGTGCGCGTTGCGCGCCTTTCGCGGTACACAATCAATGCATCAAGTATTTTTGCCGCATCATCCAGCGCAACGATAGCGCGCTGTAAATCTGTCATTGCCCATCGCTTGCCAGCGCGGCATCAAAACGCGCGAGCGCGTCAGCAAAACGGTCGCGGAGTTCTTTCACTGTAGCAGATTCGGCACTACTCTCCGCGACATCCTCAGTCTCGCTAACGGTTGTGCGCGCCTCCGCCTCCGCATCTGGTTTCTCGGTATCGCTGATCGCCTCCTGCGGAGTCACATCCTGCGGCACGAACTCCGATGGCACAAAGCCATCGTCGGCAAGGATCTGCGTGCCTTGCGCTGGCGTCAACAGACCAGCAGTCACCGCAGATGCTACGGCGTTCGTCTCTGTGTTGAATACCGTTGCGCGCATCTGTTGATCGCGCAAGTCACGTTCATTGAACGCAAATGTGACGGTAGATGGCAAAACGAGTTGATTGTTTAAATGTATCCACTGTTGCCGCCAGGCCGCGAGCCCTTTTCCTTTGCTCTTCTCTTCCAGCACCTCGGATTGCATCGCCGTTCCAAGCGGTCGCCCCGTGAGTGGCTGCAAATCCTGCACATCGAGTCCGATGGCATTTGCCATCTGTAGAACGGCAATGTCAAATTCTTTCTGTCTGTCGAATCCGTCGGGCAGAGACGCAAAGTCAATGCGCGTATGCTCTAGCGACACATCGCTCAACACGGGAACAACAACCGAACCAAGATACAGAAATGCCTTGCCCGGCGACTCGTTGCCTTGCGCTCGCATCACCGCCGAATTGTGCGCTTCGCGGTCTTCGCGCGCCGATTCGACCGCGCTCTTGATGTTGGCTGGCGCAATACCCTTCACCAAATCTAACGCCAGCGCACGGTCACCGCTTATTTTCTCGTAGATGTACCGCTCGATGGCTTCCATTCGTCGAATTGCCGTCCACGCGCGCGACGTCGCGCAGAAACCAACACCATGCAACTCATCGCACGGAGACGGCATATCCGCGAGCATCAAGACCTGATGCGCGCGGACTTCGTGTGGAACGCCCTTCATATCGGTATAAATGAGCGGGATATCAGCATCGCCCGTACGCGTACAACGCCACGAATCAAGATGCACCAGTCCGAGTATCCGACTACCCGCCGCGTTCGACGCGCGCACAATCTCGACAAATGCGCCGTTGTCAGTGCAGAGAAAATCTTGCAAGTGACGCGAGATGAACGCAACCCACGATTGCCCGCCGTCTGCATCGAGATAGACGTGGTGAAAATAATCGCGCAGGCGCGGTTGTGTGCCTTCGATTTCCCACGATAACGACGCCATCTTCGTAATCGCAATGCCAATCGCGCCAGCCCAGAAATCGTGGTACTCTGCGGTCAGCGCGTTACGGAGATAATAATCGCGAGCGCGTGACCAATATGGAGGCAGACCCGTGAGTCCAACGGACGACGTATAGAGCAACCACTCAACAGACCCGCGCGCGTTGGTGTCGAAGTTGTTTGCGGTGACAGAATATCGGCGAATGTCGGTATCCAAATTCCACCTGCTAAAAACAAAAACGCTGCTTTGCGCGACGAACGCACAGCGGCGGTAGTCGCGTAAAGCGGCGAGCGCATAATAGCGGTAGCCGAACAGAATATTAGCTTACGACTTGATTATACCACGACTCGGAACAATTGTCAACACCATCGCGAGCAGACGTGAGCCGATGCGCCTCGCAGATGCGGCGCAATTCTGATGTACGTGGTGCGACGCCGATTCGCCGCTCGATGGCATCTATGACAAGCAACAACGCGCGCCGAATGACAAACCAAAGTGCGCGGTCTTCCGCCGTCATTGTTGATGCCTCAAGACCCACGCCAGATACCGCAACGCATCGCACGCGTGGTCAAACTCTTTGACGACTTTCTGCGTAGTCGGGTCATAACGATAACTTGCCATTTCGAATCGCAAATTGACGCAACGCGGGTGAACAATCACTCTCCGTACTCCATTCCCATCGGCAGCCAGCCAACTTCGCAGATGCTTGATGGATTCTTCTACCGTCGCGTGACAACTCTCGGTATAAATGCCGTGTGTATGCAAGCGCGCCCGCAATTCTGCCGCGCTCTGGTCCACGACCGCGCGCGTCGGTCGCGGATATGGCATCGCAAGCACGTCGGCGATATGCTGGTCGCTCAATTTGTGGACTGCGGCAGATTCAGCGAACACTGCAAGGATGCCATTCGCGCGCAATTGACACAGCAAGAAGACGCGCGGATGTGATTGTGCGGTGAATTGACGCAATTCGCTGTCATACTCGCCCGCGTAGCCGTCGTCAACAGCCCACAGTACCTCGCCACCGTCGGGCAGATAATCTGCATCTTCTGTCACGTTTCCGCCGATGCCCCCATCGTCCCACACATCACCGAAAACGAGTCCCGATGCCTGTACCCACTTGCCTTCGAGCAGTCGTTGTCGCGTAATTCCCGTTAGAGACTGCAGACGAGCCAAGTATATTTCGCCCTCGCGCGTCCACTGTGCGCCATCGAACAGACGCGGATTATCTTTATGTGTGGTGTCGAGCAACAGCAACCGCCCCGATGCGGCGCGACGCCAGACCCAGTGACTTGGCGCATCGGGGTTGCAGTCACCAAGTATCTGTTGGACAGGCGCGCATCCATTTCGTAAACGCGTCGTTAGCCTCTGCCACTCGTCCTCTAACAATTCTATGACTTCTTGGACGTAGATAATATCGTACTCGGTAGAAAGAATCTTGGCACGCTGGTCTTTACTTGATTGCGTCAAGCCAGCGACAATGATTTCCGCGCCGTTGGGATAGCGATAAGAATGACGCGAATTGCGCGCGGCATTGCCGAACGGCGTCGTGTCACCACCGAGTATGTCGCGCTCAAACGTGACAAGCCCTGATTCTGTTAGCGACTCACGCGTTTTGCGAATTATCAATCCGCGAAACCCAGCGTACCGTTGCGCAAAGGTGTGCAACTTGTACAAACACGCCAGCGATTTGCCCGTGCCGGCGGGGCCAGTCAAGACGATTTCGGCGGCATTTGACGTTTGTAGCACAGCGTTGTTACCACGAAAACGGTACGTCTGCGATTGACTAGCCCGGTATGCCCTCGCCTGCAATACCTTCTGCAATATCTCCAGCGGTGTCGTCGTCTCTGGTGACGCGCTTAAGTGCTGCGATTGCGGCTGCGATCTCTTCGTCAGAGTATGCGGCGAACTGTTCGAAGATGGACTCTGCAATGTCTGTGGAGACGTACTCGGTTGGCTTTCCAATGAAGGTATCGCGGAGCCAAGTGCGCGCAGAGTTTCTGCCCTGCGCGGTGCTGTCGGGGTCGTCAACCACTTGTCCGCCCGCGGTGATTTTGCCAAGCGCGTCGAGGACGGCTTTATTGACAACCGCTCGCCACGTCTGCGCGTTGAGAATTTCTTTGCCGATTGCGAGGAGCGCGACTTCACGCGCGCGCGGTGCGCGTCCGCGCGGGTTGCCGCTTTGACCTTTTGCGAACGTCCCATCGGGGTTGCGCTTGATTCCCTCACTCATTTAATCTACAGTACCTGCTATCTGGTTGAACAGGTGGAATAACAATTCAATCATTCTAATTAATGTACTGGTGATTCGATTAGCCGCTCCGCCATCGCTTTGTCCTGCATCGCCTCGCCGCGATACTCGAACACCGCACACGGACGTCCACCGCGCCATTTTCCCAAAGTTCCCCTCATTATCTTAAAACCGCCCGGTCTCATTAC
>Ga0185342_1000340_pt1 | contig 24578 bp, 18 predicted proteins | sample ConPoolayeEmetaG_FD_128045 | JGI IMG/M metagenome (GOLD analysis project Ga0185342, IMG submission 128045) | Hot spring microbial mat communities from California, USA to study Microbial Dark Matter (Phase II) - Cone Pool mat layer E metaG... ... | reverse complement strand
GACATCATACATATATTCCCCAGGCTTCTTCCCTGGTTCATAAGTCATAACAAAAAGGTAGCCATTTTCATCAGTAAAATAGGAATAAAACGGCAGGGCCTATTTCCTGCCCAGACCCCTGTTCATGTCGTTTTCCACATGAATTATGCATCATAAATAACACGGCTTATGAAACGGTTAAGTTTAGAGAAGTTAGCATGATAAACTAATTAGAAAACAGCAGAAGAAGCCCGGAAAATATTCCCCGAAATAAAGTAAAAGGCAAATAAAAAAGGCAGCCGTGCACCCGGTGTCGACTGCTCGTCCCCTGCGGGCTTCGCTTCCTGCAAGCTCCGGCCAGGCTGACTGCCACACAAGAACCTGACCGTTACCGTTGCTACCTTCCGGTCCTGGCGGGGTTGGCGGCCGGCTCTTTGCGCAGGGCCCGAACCTTCATCGCTCCGAAAAGCGAACCTGGCCAGAAGACTGACAGCCTCGGCCGGGAGTTCAGCCCCACTGGAGCGGGTTGTGGGTACAGGGCACCGCTAGCTCCCCGCTTAGCACGGCTGCCCATTGATTATAACATAAACCTCTAAGTAATTTTTATAATTTTAGGGCCCTTTAGATTAGGATTTATAAAAAGCTACCATTTCGGAATTAAGAAAAAGAGCTGGCCGGAATTTCTTCCGGCCAGCCAATCAAATTCATCAGTAAATCTCTCAGGAACCCTTCTAAAGATTACATACCTTCTGGATAGAACAGGGCATTCAGCAGGAACTTGTAGGTGCCGTGACTCTGAGCCCGGTGTTGAGCTCTAATACCTATAAGAGCAATCCGTCCCTTCTTATATTTCATATCAACTACGGCCGCTCTGCGGGCCAGATATTCTTCGCCAAGCAACCAGCCGCTGAGCAAAATTTTTTCCTCCGGATAATAAGCCACCACTTTTCTGTCCCATTCAAACGGAGGAGTCCAGGTGGTAAAAGCCAGACTGTTAGAAAAGACGGCCGCCGCTTCTTCCCCCAGACCGTAGCCAAGAGGTGTGGTGTTGTCAACCTTTATTTTAAGGATCGAAGTCGGGCAGAAGAATTTAGTCCGGTCAATCCCGCTCAAGGCGTTTCTGGCCGGTGCCCCCAGTTCTCTGGTTGCCAGCTCGGTGGCCTGATTAAGAGTAACCAGTATTCCCCCTTCTTCGACAAAGGCTTTGAGGGCCTCAATTCCTTCTTTTTCTATTCCGCCTTCATACTCCGGTGGCATCGGGGTCATAAACCTGGCGAATTCCGACTGCTGCGAGGGCCGGCCGCTTTTTATTATGTCCACATTCTCACTGGCAAAAATGATCACATCATATTTGGCTTTAAGGTTGACCTTCTTTTCAACCGAAGCTTTAGTTTCTTTGGTGGCTCTGGCCGGCTTGAAATCATTGTTACGAAGGATTGTGTAGGTGAAACCAAGGTCATCCAGAAGGTACCTGGTCCAGCCTTCATCCATATTGCTGCGCCAGGACTGATAAATGGCAATTCGCGGGTATTTTAGAGCTGCCTTATCAAGACCGTTAACATCAGATAGCCTTTTAACCGGTACCGGCCATTTCTGCAGAAGGGAAACCAGAACCTTTCTGGTTTCGGGCGTATTTTTAACTATAAACGCCCCTGGGGGAAGATCGAACCCGGAACCTTTAATTTCAGTTCTGGCTCTCCAGACTCCAGCTTGGTTCTTCAGAAGGCCAAAGGTTATCGCATAGGAAGCATTAAGCCGCGGATCAAGCAGCAGATAGGGCGAGTCAGGAACTTCTGAACTAGGATATTCTACCTTATCTACTTTCTCCACAGCCACTTCAAAAGCTCTATCCACCTGGTCGCAGCGCACCCCCATCTGCAGGGGCAATGTCCAGCCAGCATTATCATAAGGTGGAATCGGTGGTCCGCCAGGATATTGCCTCAGGTCCGGGTATTTCTGTTTTTCAAGCAGAGCCCAGGCGTAGGCTTTGTAAGGTTGAGCCATAAAAACTATAAAACTGCCGGCTGGATAAAATCGGCCCTCTGCGATGAAATCCTGCTTGGCCCGATGGACCTCCACTCCGCCAAACTGGAGGATTTCTATCATTTTGAGAGCAGTCAAATAGTCATCCTGTTCCCTGGGAATCACAAAGGCAAAGGGTTGATTTTTTTCCCTAACCTCAATGCTCTGCTTGTTCATGAGGTAGAAGTTGAACAGAAAATCTTCCCGGTGCAGCCAGGCCGTTTTCAGCAGGCTTTTGGAAATGACCAGCTCATAATCAACTATGTCCCGGAGTCGCCACCAGCCTCCCGGCCAGGGGTCAATGAAATCCATGCGCTTTTCGTAATATTCCTTGGGAACTTCAGTTGGTTCAATGTAGATGGGACTGGCAATCCGGACCGAAGCAGCCTCACTCAAAAGCCCTACCACATTGTGCAACCAGGAAGTATCATCACAGGCTCCAATCCACCAGCCAGTATAACTGCGGCCATGAACCACCCCCTTAAAACCGAACTTCTGCAGGTCATAAGCCATGTTAATGCCACAAAGGTTGACACTGCGCCAGAGCAGCGGGTGAACATTTGGTAACGGGGGGTCCATAAAAGGCGGTACAAATAAACGCGCCCCGGTCGAGCCCATCTGATGTTCGTCAATATGAATCTGGGGCAACCAATCATGATAAAGCACTTTGGTGACGGCTCTGGATTCGACCAGGTTGAACATGAAAAAGTCCCGGTTATTATCGTGCCCGGCATAAGGGTGATAGAGCCAGGGCATGCTGCTACCCTCATATTTTGTACCTACATATTTACGATACCAGTCTACCATCATCTGGTGTCCATCGGGATTTATAGTCGGAACTAAAAGAAGGATGACCTCTTTTAAGGCCTGGTTAACATCAAAAAAGCCTTTTCCGGTTATCAGGTCGTAGGCCAGTTCCATGGACATCTGAGAAGCGGCAATTTCGGTGGAATGAAGACTGCAGGTAATAAGCACGATAGTTTTTCCTTCCCGGGCCAGACGACGGGCCTGTTCTTCAGTCAATCTGCGAGCATCTCTAAGCTGTCTTGAGATTTCCCGATACCGATCCAGATTTTTCATGTTTTCTTCATCAGTGATAATTGCCATAATCATCTCTTTGCCCAGTGTGGTCTTGCCTATGCCCACCACCTTAAGTTTGGGAGATTCTTTATCCAGAAGTTCAAAATAAGCTTTTATTTGCTGATAATCAGCCAGCTTTCGGTCTTCACCCACCCTGTGGCCTAAGAATTTTTCAGGTGGAGTTTGAGCCAGAACCCAGGAGGAAAACAGCATTAAAAGAATGACCAGAACAGCCAGATTTACTGATTGGTTTAATTTGGTCAATTTAACACCTCCTTCTCTAAAAAACATGTTTTTCTTTTATCACTCTGAAATATTTTAGTCAATATATCAAATTTCTGAGGGATGAATTATTAAAGATTGAGAGACAAAGTTATCTAACTCAGACATCCTAAAAATCAGAGGCCAGACTTAAATTTTTTTGTCAATGCGCCTGGAAAACCACTTTCTGCTCGTTTACACCTGTAAATTCTGGCTTTACCACTTCTATTTGACCAAAGCCCCCTCTCGGTGAAAAATCTTAAAGATTTTAGTTTAAATTTGGATAAGAGCTAAGACGAATTTCTCAGATAACTTATTCCGCGCGCAGTTTATTTTACCAGTAACCCTTATACTTAGATTAATACAATCAGGAAAAAAATATAAAGGCAGCTTGAACCTATTAAAACCGCCATAAACCGACCTGCCTTCTTCCACTGAAAGCCAGAGGTCATCACAACTAATCGCGCGACTGGCGGATTAGTATCATTCTAAGTAGCTGAATGGCAGCCATAGCCGTGGCCGCCACATAGGTTAAAGCGGCAGCTCGCAAGACCTTTCTGGCTCCTTCAAGCTCTCTGGCATTGAGAAATCCTCTTTCTCTCAGGATAGCCAGAGCCCTCCTGGAAGCATCAAACTCTACCGGAAGAGTTATCACGGTGAAAGCCACTGCTCCAGTGAACAGCAATATTGCTATGTCCATCAAAATGTTGGCCCGCCCACTTCCAAAAATCAGTCCAATAAAAAACAGAGGAAAAGCTAAATTGGAGCCGAGGCTGGCAATCGGATAGATAGCATTTCTGGCCACTAAAAAGCCATAACTCTGGGCATGCTGAATGGCATGACCGGCCTCGTGAGCAGCCACCCCCAAGGCAGCAATTGATGGGCTGTTATAGACACTTTCAGAAAGTCTAAGAACTCTTGTTCTCGGGTCGTAATGGTCGGTCAGATGCCCCGAAACTTTTTCTACTCGAACATTGCTGGCCGGGCTGTATTTTAAGATTTCAGAAACCGCCTCTGACGCCGTTAGTCTGGAGGAGGAGGTCATACGACTAAAATGAGCGAAGGTAGATTTAACCTTGCTCTGAGCATAGAGGGCAAAAATAAGAGCTGGAATAAGTAACCATAGTGTCCAGTCATAATAGAACATTTCTCTTTTCCTCCTGGCTTTAAAATTTTATCTAAAAAAAAGCCTTTCGTAAATAGACAAAAGACTCATACCCTGAACGAAATTAAAAAAATTTATCTTCAGACAAAACCGATTATTAAGTTTTTTCTGGTTGTCAGCTAAATTAAACGGGGATTCACAGGATGTAAATACAGCGTTATGGAAATAACCGCCTTTTTTAAGCAAAAAAATCTTTTTTAACTAACTAAAATTAAAACTTACCTCAATCTTCTATTCATTATTTCTTTTCATTATAGCGATATCCTGACCAGGCCTGAGTTAACTCCCTCGAGAAGGATAGGTACTAACCGAGATATTCAAAAATTTCAGATTTAATTAAGATTGAAGAACCTTAATCGCCCGGTCGATGTTAGAAACATCCATTATCACTGAAACTGTTCCCCCGTTTCTGCTTAAAGTACCATAGCAGTACTCAATGTTAATCCCCTCATCGGCTATCCTGGTAGCAACCTCGGCCAGAGCCCCAGGCCTGTTTTCCAAATGGATAAGCAGCACATCTCTCAGATCAGTGGTGTAATTGAGTTTGTTAAGGACTTTTACTGCTTTGCTCAAATTTTTAACATAGAGCTTGGCTGTGTCCTGGAAGACCCCGATGGCTTCCACATTAATCTCATTCTCGGCCAACTGATTGAGTAGCTCCCCGAGGACTGAGGGTTTATTCTCCAGAATGACAAAAATTTCAGTGATTCTTTCAAAGTTCATGGCTTCATCCCCTTAGTCAGAATTTTTCCCTTTACTATTTACTCACTATTTTAATATCCCAGCAGGAAAGAAATTGCAACTGAAATTTAAGCCCGGAATTCTTCAGCCTTAATTGCTCAATATTTACGGGCTTAATCCCTGTCACCCGAATGGTCGCTTAGACAGCCCGCAGGCACAGACTGAAAAGACAGGTGCAAAATCCTCAGCTATGGACTGGGCCGCCTGACAAACTTTTTGTCTCTGATCACCTGATAATGAACTTTCTAAAAGTTGATCGTAACCGGTCATAAATGTCCCCATAGAAAATCTCCCGGTAAACCAATCTTGGGCCGGGAGACTCGAGCCTTTTCAGTTTTCTGCCCCTGGAGAGTTCTTTAATTAAAAGGTCTTCCGTAAAAATAAGGACAAAGAATTAGTCTTGCTTTCTTAAAATATTTTTCCGGGGTTAAGAATACCCTGAGGGTCAAAAACCTGCTTAATTTTTTTCATCAGCTCAATCTGAGCTGGCTCCAGAGATAATGAAAGATAAGGTTTTTTGAAAAGACCAATGCCATGTTCGCCGGAAATCACCCCACCTCTTTTGACCGCATCCTGGAATAATTCCAGCTTAGCTGCCTCAAGTTTATCTTTTATTTCTTCGATCTCAACCGGTATCATCTTTCCGTTTTCGTAACGGGCTTTCATCAGGTGAGTGTGGACATTTCCGTCACCAGCATGGCCGAAAACTGGCAGCCACAAGTCATATTTTCTGGCTACTTCCTGAATTTTTCTCACATGGCCGGGAATTTCCGAGCGCGGCACACAAATATCCAGGATGTCAATTGTTTCTTTCTTAATAGCCTCATAGATAGTGGAACGAATCTTGAGCACTTCTTCCTGTTTAGCCGGTGTGTCGGCCACAAAAACATCTATAGCTCCATTTTCCAGCACCACATCTGCTATCTGGTCAGTGAGCTGGCTCAGGTTGTCTTCAGAAGTTGAATCAACTATGACCATCAAATGAACCTCTCCCTGATGGGTAGGCCAGCTGAGGTTGAGATGGTGCTCGGTCAGGGTGATTACCTCCAGTCCGACAAATTCCACAGCCATGGGTACTATACCCTTTTCAAAAATGAGTGGCACATTATCAATCGCCTGTTCGATGCTGTCAAAGGGGATGACCATAGTCCTTAAGAAAGTTGGCCGGCTCATCACCTGGACAATGGCTTTGGTGATAACTCCAAGAGTACCTTCAGAGCCGATAAAAAGATTGAGCAAATTATAGCCGGTAGAATTTTTTATCAGCTTGCCGCCGGGATGAATAACCCGACCATCAGCCAGGACTACTTCCAGCCCACGAATATAATTACGAATGACCCCATATTTAACCGCCCGGCTACCGCCAGCATTAGTAGCAATCATCCCACCGAACATGGCACCTTCATCCCCGGGATGAGGCGGAAAATAAAAGCCTTCCCTTTCTACAGCGCGAATAAATTCGCCCAGGGTAAGACCGGCTTCCACCACCGCCATTTGATTTTTACGGTCCATTTCCAGAAACCGGTTCATTCGCTGCATGGAAAGGACTATCCCCCCGTAAACCGGAACACAGCCGCCCGCCAGGCCTGTACCGCCACCACGTGGCGTTACCGGAATTTTATGGTCGCTGGCCAGCTTCAGAATAGCCGACACTTCTTCCAGGCAGCCCGGTCTTACCACCACTTCAGGAAGGTTTTCAGGAAGCTGGCAGACATATTCATCGCCAGCATAACCGCAGACTTCCTCTCGACAGGTTAAGACGTTACTCTCCCCACAAATACCGACCAGTTCTCTGATAATGTTTTCATCAATTCTTCTAAACATCCTTTACCTTCCACTCTGATTTTTGTTCACTTAAAAGATAATAGCTTACATAACTTCTTTGACCGCTCTGACTATGGCTTCCGCATCAATCTGGTATTTAGCCAGAAGCTCTTCCGGTTTCCCCGAGCGCGGCAGCTCTCTCACACAGAGATGCTTCCAGAACTTTTTTTCAGGCAGAACCAGGGCTACAGCTGTACCCAGCCCTCCCTGTTCAAAATGGTCTTCAACTACCACCACCCGGCCGCCGGTTTCAACCACAGAATTCACTATAGTTTCAGCATCAAGAGGTTTAACCGAGTAAGCATCTATTACCCTGATAAAAATTCCTTCTTTCTTTAACATTTCGTAAGCTTTTAAAGCTTCATGGACCGTAATACCAGCTCCAATCACCGTTACTGCATCCTGTTCACTTTTTCTCAGGACCTTGGCTCCTCCTGGCGGAAATTCTTCCTCTGCCGGATAAAGAATCGGAGTGGCTGGTCTGGTCGTTCTGATATAAACCAACCCTTTATAACGGGCGGCTTCTTTAAGACATTTTTCCGCTGAGACAGCATCTGATGGATAAAATACCAGACAATCTGGGATGGGCAGGAACATGGCCAGGTCTTCCAGGCCCATCTGTGATGGGCCATCTTCACCAATGCTCACTCCCACATGAGAACCGCAAAACTTCAGATTGGAGAAAGAATAGGCAGCCATGCGAATCTGGTCATGAGCTCTGGTGAGAAAAGCAGCAAAAGTGGCCACAAAAGGCAGGAATCCTTTAGCCGCCAGCCCCATGGCCATCCCTACCATATTTTGTTCGGCAATAAAAGACTGAAACGACCGATGAGGAAAGGTAGCGAAAAATCGGTCAGCGTAGGTGGAATTTTTTACATCCCCGTCAATAACCACCACCCGGTCATTAACCCGACCTAGCTTTTCAAGAGCAATTCCATAAGCCAGCCGGGTAGCAGTTTTTTCCTTATAATCAGGAAGTTCAAAATCGAAGTTATCCTTCCATTTAGGAGTTTTGATTTTCTCCCGGCCTCTGACATACTGGCGGGCCTGGATTTCCGGCATCGGCCCCAGCTCCGCTAAGGCTTTCTCCAGCTCCTCAGGTTTAAGGGGCTTGCCATGCCAGCCATTCTTATCTTCAACAAAAGAAACTCCCTTACCTTTTATAGTTTTGGCCAGAATAACTTTGGGAGCAGGCCCTTTACGGCACAAAGCTAAAGCTTCCAGGATTTTTTCTATTTTATGGCCATCAACCTCATAAACTTCCCAGCCAAAAGCCTTGAATTTTCTGGAATAGGCCTTGATATCATGCTGGTGCATGGTCGGGTCAGATTGTCCCAGCCTGTTAACATCAACTATGGCCACCAGGTTATTGAGCTTATACTCGCGGCCCGCATTGGCTGCTTCCCAGACAGCTCCTTCAGCACACTCGCCATCACCCATCAGGACAAAAGTACGGGCTGTTACTCCGGCCAGTTTTTGAGCCAGCGACAGACCAACACCCACAGAAAGTCCCTGCCCCAGAGAACCAGTGGCAGCCTTAACCCAGGGCATTCGGGGAGTTGGATGTCCTTCCAGGTCGCTTGAGATTTTTCTCAGGTCAAGAAGTGATTCCTGCGGTATCAGCCCGGCTTCGGCATAGGCAGCCCATAGTATCGGAGCCGCATGACCTTTGGACAGCACAAATTCATCGTTTTCCCAGGCAAAAGGGTCTTTCGGATTAAAGCGCATCTCATGGAAAAAAAGGCAGGACATTATCTCGGCTGAAGATAAACAGGTGGTGGGATGACCGGAGCCGGCCGCAGTGGTCATCTTCAAGGAATGAATTCTAAGCCTTCTGGCAATTTTCTCCAGAGCAGACACAGAAGCCATTTTTTACTCCCGCAATTAAAATTAAGGTTTATTATATTACCATCAGCGAACAGGCTCAAGAATAAGAGATTTGTTTTATCAAAATTAAAATGCCGCCTGAAAACAATCAATCTGTCAGGCTGGGTTAACAGCCCCCCATAAAAACAGTAGTGGCTATTTTCTTAAAATCGTCTGACTGGAAAAAATACAGACCTGAGTTAAAGAAATAAGCTAACCTCTGTCTAAAAAAGCCAAATCGCCAAAAAAAACTAAGGCTCACTCACCCATTTTGGCCAGCAAGCCCCTGGCCATGACCTGACGGAACATCCGGAAAAAGAAAAATAAAGCCAGCCCCAGATAGATTATATCCAGGCTGAAAGCTCTCAGAAGAAGGTTAAGCGAAAAATGGCGGCCAAAAATTATGGCCCGCATTCCCTCAAACACATAAGAAGCGGGAATGAACAAAGCCAGCTTCTGGAGAAACCCGGGTAATACTGAAACGGGATAAAAAACCGCCGAGATTGGCTGAAAGAGAAAAGCTACTCCCCAGGCCAGAACTTCAGCCTGCTGGCCAAACCTAAGAATTAATCCGGTGGTCAGGATTCCTATGGCCCAGCCCATTAAAACCAGGCAAAGGATAAAAGGCAAAAGTGAAATCCCGATAATAAAAAGATTAAAAGAATACAGGACCCAGGCCAGGAGAGCACTTATTAAGAAAACTACAACAACCTTAAAGACTGCTACCAGCATCAGCGAAACTAAGTATTCCCCGATAGTCAGCGGGCTGACAAAAAGGTTCAGAAAATTCCTGGCCCAGACCTCCTCCAGAAAGGAAACTGATATACCCTGCTGAGCCCTGAACAAAATATCCCAGAGAATTAGAGCTCCGAGAAAAATCCCCAGGAAATTGGGAGTTTGTTTTCCTTCAGCTGAAAGCCTGGCCAAGTACAGACTGACAAAACCCCAGACCAGAAGATCAAGAAGAGGCCAGTAGAAAATTTCCACCAGCCGTGTCAGACTGTGGCGGTAGAGATAGATATGCCTTAAAAACATGGCCGAGATGCGGTGGAGCTTCATGGCCGCACCTCCCTGGCAACTTTCAGGAAGACATCTTCCAGGTCCTCTCCCCTGAACCTGGCCACCAGCTCTTCAGGCGAGCCACAGGCGATGATTTCACCATGGTGAAGAAATAGAAGCCGGTCTGAGATTTCTTCCATTTCCTGCATATTGTGCGAGGTGTAAAGGATGGCCATTTTGCAGCTGCGTTTTACTTCCATTAGATATCTGCGGGTGCGGTCGGCTATGTCCGGGTCCAGGCTGGCCGTGGGTTCGTCGAGAAGCAGAATATCTGGGTCGTTGATAAAAGCCTTGGCCAGGTTAAGTCTAGTCATCTGACCCGAAGATAAAGTCCTGACCGGGCGGTCAGCCACTTCTTTCAGTTCAAACTGTTCGATTAGCTGGTCTATTCTGGCTCTGGCTTTTTTCACCCCATACAGTCTGGCAAAAACCATCAGAGACTCTCTCAGGGTGAGGGAATAAGGCATGGCTACATAGGTAGATGAAAAATTCATCCGGCTGAGGATTTTTTCTCTCTGCCGGGCCTTTTCGGGATTCAGCCCGAAAATCCTTATCTCGCCAGAAGTTGGTGAGGTTAAGCCAAGAAGCATATGGATGATGGTGGTCTTACCCGCGCCGTTGGGCCCAAGCAGACCGAGAATTTCACCTGGATAAAGATCAAAAGATACCCCTTTAACTGCCTGAAAAGAATTAAATGATTTTGTTAAGTTTATTACTTTTAGTAAAGGAGCTTGAGCCGATGACATTTTCTACCTCCTGATGAACTGCTGGATTCTGAGGGGAAACTTGGTAAAAAATATACCAGAACTTTAGGAATTTGTCTACCACAGGCGGTGATGTCTAAGTCTCGTTTCCAGGAGGAGATTGCTGGCTTAATTTAGGAACTCAAGTCACTTACTTTAAAGAAAAATCACAAACCTGACCTCCCTCCCAGACCGCTAACCCATGAGCCTTTAACTTTATGGTCAGCTTTTCCCGGGCAAAAATAAAAAATCACCGAGAACAATTCAAAGTCTGACTTCAAAAGCGCACTCTGGGAAGAAAGATGGATTCATAGGTGCTAAGGGCGTAGCTGTCAGTCATACCAGCAATAAAATCAGCCACCCGCCTTTCCAGAGAATCTCCTCTGGGATATTCTTTAATCAGCCCTCCTGGATTTTGCAGAAAGTATTCATAAAGCTCTTTTATAATCTTCCTGGTTTTTATCAGATCTCCCCTGGCTGCCTGATTCAGATAGACTTTTTCATAAAGGAAATCCCGTAAGTCAATAAGAGCCTGGTAAATTTTGGGACTCATAGCAATTCTTTCCAGATCTTGCTTAAGACTGGTTTCCACCACATCCATTACCAATCGGTCAATCCGGGTGGCATGAAGCTTGCCAAGAATGTCCGTGATCCGGCTCGGAATATCGTCTTCCTTGATAAGGCCCGCCCTTAGAGCATCATCAAGGTCATGATTAACGTAGGCAATGACATCAGAGACCCGGACAATCTGCCCTTCCAGAGTTTCCGGAGAGCTTTCAGGGTCATCATCCAGAATTTCCCCTCTTCCCTTGGAATGTTTGACGATCCCATCCCGGACTTCAAAAGTCAGATTAAGCCCTTTACCTTCGTATTCTAACCGGTCAACCACTCTGAGACTCTGCTCATAGTGACAGAAACCCTCTGGTAGAAGCTCATTCAGAGCCTCTTCACCGGCGTGTCCGAAGGGAGTGTGTCCAAGGTCATGACCCAGAGCGATAGCTTCGGTCAGGTCTTCATTCAGCCGGAGAGCTCGGGCAACGGTCCTGGCAATCTGCGAGACCTCAAGAGTATGGGTTAGACGGGTCCGGTAATGGTCGCCAAATGGTGACAGAAATACCTGAGTCTTGTGTTTTAGTCTTCGAAAAGACTTGCAGTGAATGATGCGGTCACGGTCTCTCTGAAAAGCAGTGCGGATAGGATGAGGCTGTTCCGGTCTTTGACGGCCCTTACTTCTGGAACTCAAGCAGGCCCTGGGAGAAAGATTCCTCTCCTCCGCTTCTTCAATCTGGCTGCGGATGTTTAACACCCTATAACCTCCAGAAAGATTATTTTTAATTTAATTGAAAGACCCCTTTTTAGCAAGCACTCCATAAAAAGAGAGTGGCCGGCAAAACTTCTCCCTTCCTGGCCTTTAAGGACATTCTCGCCTTCTTACTTATTCAAAAATCCTAAGGGATTCTTGAGTCTGAAGCCAGGGTTGAGTATAATTTTCTGGCGTTTTAAGTCTTAAGCCCAAAAGCTCAACAATGAACCAGAGCAATTACGAATTCGTAAAGCAAAACGTCAGAGAGCTCCTGTCAGAATTGCCGGAAGGAGTGGAGCTGGTGGCAGCAGCCAAGCAACAGACTCCAGAAAAAATTCTGGCTGCGGTAGAAGCGGGAGTGAAAATCATCGGCCAGAACTACGTCCAGGAAGCAGTTTCAGCTTTCCAGGTAATCGGTCGCCGGGTCAGCTGGTCGTTTATCGGTCACCTTCAGAAAAACAAAGTCAAAAAAGCTGTCGAGATTTTCGACCTGATTGAAACCGTAGATTCCGTGGAGCTAGCTGAGGAGATTAATAAAAGGTGTGCGACCGCAGGAAAAATAATGCCGGTTTTGATCGAAGTCAACTCCGGGCGGGAACCACAAAAATTCGGCGTCTGGCCGGAAAAAGTAGAAGAGCTGGCCAGAGCCATCATTCAATTCCCCAACCTCAGACTCCAGGGTCTGATGACCATGGGTCCATTTGAAGGTGACCCCGAAGAAGCCCGCCCTTATTTCAAAGAAACAAAACAGCTTTTTGACCACTTAAAAAGTCTGAATCTGCCGGGAGCAGAAATTAAAATACTGTCCATGGGCATGACCAATTCCTATCGGGTAGCCATAGAAGAAGGTGCTAACCGGGTGCGAATAGGGACCAGAATTTTCGGTCCTCGAGAATAAATAAATTCAAATAGAAAGGTGGCAAGCATGAAGAACAGGTGGTTTGTTGTTTTTGGAGCGCTTATTATTCAGGTTAGCCTGGGTGCAGTTTACATCTGGAGTGTGTTCCAGACTCCCTTACTGACTCATTTCCCCGGCTGGAAAGAAACCCAGGTCACCCTGCCGGCTCAGATTATTCTGGCCTGCTTTGCTCTGGCGGTAATCATAGCTGGACGGATTCAGGATAGAGTCGGGCCAAGACCGGTAGCCACAGCCGGTGGATTGATGCTCGGGTCAGGATTAATTCTGGCTAGTTTTACGGCGAACTTCCCGCCTTCAACCGCTTTAATCTGGCTCATAATTACCTATTCGGTGCTTGGAGGTCTGGGCATCGGGGCAGCCTATGTCTGTCCCATTGCCACCTGCGTCAAATGGTTTCCCGATAAAAGAGGACTAATCACGGGGTTAGCCGTAGCCGGCTTTGGGGCAGGAGCCTTTTTCTTCGCTCCGCTGGCTAAAGGACTCATAACTGGCGGACCATACCAGCTTTTAGGTCGGAATTTATTCGTTCTTCCTGAGGTTGGCTTATTCAAAACATTTCTGGTACTGGGAACGATTTTCCTGGTTACTATCACTCTTGGAGCCATGCTCCTGAAAAATCCTGAACCCGGTTATAAACCAGCCGGCTGGAACCCACCGGCTCAATCAGCCTCTTCTACCGGACAGAAAGTTGATTTTACCCCGGCTGAAATGTTCCGGACTTGGCAGTTCTGGCTTCTCTGGGGTGTTTACCTGACCGGCTGCGCCGCTGGCCTGATGATTATAATGAAGGCCTCTCCCATCTGGCAATCTTTTGCCCTTTCCACTCTGTCTTCTGGACTGGACCGGGCACAATTCAATCAGATTACCACTGCCGGAGCTCTGGCCGTTTCCATTCTGGCCATTTTTAACTCTTTAGGCAGAATAGTCTGGGGCAAGATTTCTGACCTGGCCGGCCGCAAAACAACACTCATCATGATGTTTGTAATCTGCAGTCTAAACATGCTTGCTTTTAATAACTTCAACACTTATTCCCTTTTCCTAGTAGGAATTTCTCTGGTGGGTCTCTGTTTCGGTGGTTTCCTGGCAGTCTTCCCGGCTGTAACAGCTGATTTCTTCGGAACCAAACATTATGGGGCCAACTACGGCTGGATGTTCAGTGCTTATGGAGCTGGGGGATTACTCGGGCCCTATTTAGCTGCTGGTCTGATGAAAACCTCAGCCATTGTCAAAATTAAAGAGCTCGCAACTGAAGGTGAAGAGGCAGTCAGGTCGATAATGGTCGGCGATTACCGGATGGCTTTTCTGGTAGCCGGCCTCTTGTGCCTGGCTTCTTCTTTGGCTCTGATCTTTCTGAAAAAACCAGCCCCTTCTTCAAAGAACTGAATTAAAGTCGGGCTCTTCCGGCTCATTACCAGAAAAGAAACGGCCTGAAGACAGTTTTCAACATAGTTGATTTATACTTTACTATCACTTTTCGGAAGGCGGAGCCTCTTCTTCTCCAACTTCTGCTTCAGCTTCAATTACTTCTGAATCTGAAGCCAGGACAGCTGCTTCCAGCACTCCCGGCTGGACCTGCTTCTTTATGGTTTCTATCTGACGCAGCGGCTTTTCCAGCTGGTTCTTGCGGGTGGTATTTAAAGCCTGGAATTCATTCTGAGCTTCTTCAATCTTTTTTCCAACTTTTTCCAGAGATTTAACGAAGGCCTGCCATTGTTTGTAGAAAGACTCCAGAAGGTTCAATATCTGACCGGCAGTGTTCTGCAGGTTGAAGTTTTCCATCGCCTGCCGGATAATGGCCAGAACCGCATAAAGGGTAATAGGAGAACAGAGAATAACCTTTTTCTTCAAGGCCTCATCCAGAAGCCCCCGGTCGTTCTGGTTGATGAAAGCATAAACCTGTTCGTTAGGAATGAAAACCAGCACATAATCAAGGGTGTTATCTTCAGGGTTGATGTAATCGCGTTTGGTTACCTCGTTTATTCTGTTGCGGACATCCCTTAAAAACTGTGTTTTGTAATTTTCTTTATCGGCTTCGCTTTGAGCTTCAAGGTAACTGAGATAATTGCTCAGAGGAAATTTTACATCCATGTTTATTTTCCGGCCCTGGGGCAAAAAGAAGGTATAATCAGGGCGTTCTTTGCTGCCTTCTACCGCCTGCTGCTTGCGATAATTAATTCCTTCAACAAAGCCCATCAGCCTGAGAATATCTTCAGCCATCCGCTCTCCCCACTGCCCACGAGCGGTAGTGCTGGAGAGGGCCTGACGAAGCTCTCCGGCTACTTTCTGAAGATTCTGAGTTTGTTCCAGGGCCTGCTGAAGCTGCCTTCCCAGGTCTCCGTACTGGGCTGCCCGGTCTTTTTCCAATTCGGTAATAAGAGCTTGAATCTTATAAAGGTCGGACTTCATACCTTCCAGGGTCTGGTCAATAAGTTTCTTCTTATTTTCCAGTTCTTTTTCCCCCATCTGAGTATGCCTGCTGAGAACCTCGTTGGCCACCTTTAAGAATTCTTCGCTATTCTTCTTCAGGGCTTCAAAAGAAAGAGCTCCAAAAGCATCACGCACTCTGCCCAGCAGCATCTCCAGTTCCTGGTTTTTCTGCTGCTGGGCCTGAGCCACCAGTTCCTGAGCCAGTTCTCTTGATTTTTTCTGGTGAAAATAGTTCAGAACCAGAACTAACAACGCTCCAAAAATTGCCCCAAGTCCAAAGGAAATTAAAATATTCATCTTTCCTCTCTTCTTCGGCCTAAAGAGCTTATTATCTTTCCCGGCAATTCACTCAGCCGGATTCAACCGCCGAGCTCCATCCTGGCTTCAATCCTTATGAAGAAATAGATTAAATGCTCTCTTCATTTGAGTCAGGATCCGAAGCGATAGCAGGATTTCTTTCAAACCCCGGTTCTTTTTCTGAAAAATCCAGGTCGCCGGATTCATTCTCTTCTCCACTTTCTTTAGCCTTTTCAGCTTCCTCTAAAGCCTGGTCAATTTCTTCGTCAAAATCAGGACCAAGTTCTTCACCCATCTCCTGCCCGAATTTCTTCATCCAGCGGGCCAGGCTCTTCGGGTCATTCTCATCCAGGTCGCCAAGCTTGGCCGGGTCAGCCAGATTTTCCAAACGGCTTTCTTCTGACCGCAGCACAGCCACTCTGGAAACTAACCTGACCAGAGTCTGGCTTCCACAGTACTGGCAACGTGGCTCAAAGGGAGAGTTTATTGAGAGCAGAAGAAAGGAAGATTTCCGGCCGCATTCCTGACAGCGGAACTCATAAATCGGCATTTTCCTGTCCCCTTCCTAATCTGCAGTCAACCCAAATTTATAAATTATACAAAAATCCCCGATTTATCAACTCAAAATCAGGATTAAAATCGAAAGGCTAAGAATTCTGACATTTTAAGATTTTTCTTAAGAAAATAAGGGGGTTAATTCGCCTTTTAAAAATTTCCCTAAAAACTGGCTGGATTCAATTTCATGACTTTGAACCAGGAATTTTAATCGGTCTTAAAGATAGGCTCAGACCAGAATCCCTTCCTGCCAGCCTAACTTTATCAGCTCAATCTTTTCCGGTGAGGCCATTCCCAGGCCGTGCCGGGTTTCTGCCAGGAAGATATGATGAGGGGTGGGCTGGAGGGGCCGTTCTTCACCGAAATATTCTTTGCGTTTAGCCTGCAGAATGCGCAACCCGGTGGCATCAGCCGCTACTGGGTCCTGGCTGACCACCAGTCCGCAGTAGGGCCAGGTATACTGCTTGCTGAAATGATGGGGACCGATGCCGTGAAAAAGAGGAGTCAGCATGACCAGGATGTTAAGCCTGGTTTTCCCCTTGACTTCTGGCAGAAACCAGATTTTGGCCAGGTCGGCACACGAATCGCTGTGCCATTCAGCCGGCCGTGGAACGAACATTATATAGTTTTTGATGCAGGTACCCATTCCTGACCAGTGATGGGTCCGACCAGGCCGGGCATTTATCAAAGCCGTGGCCTTCTGAAAAATCGGGTGTTTTAAAACACCCCGATCAGAAATGCCTATTCTGTCCTCAGGAATGCCACAGTCCATCACCCTCCTTTTAAGATATTCTTCCAGTTCTTTGGGCGTTGGGAGATAACTCCAGACGTTACTCTTAATACCAACGGTATCCTCAGCCTTAATCAGCTGACGCCAGGCCTCAACAGGACTGCTGGCTCCAGTTAGAGTACAGACTGCCTGGTCCATCATTCTCTCAATGACTTCATAGCGAATGTGGCCACTATCATCAAGAACATCCTTATCTCTGATTAAAACTACCTTTGCCTTTTTCAGTTCAGTTCCAGGGACAGGCTGCCCGGAAGAGGCGGCTTTTGTTAGAGCTGGCAAGATAGCTCCGGCCACCGGTAAGCCGGCAGCTGCTTTCAAAAAATCACGCCTGGTTATGGGTTTTCTACCCATTTGACCCTCCTTCCAATTTTAATATCTTTATGACTAAAATCATTGACTCCCCTTTTTTGGCTGACATCCTCAATCATTCTGCCTTAATTTTTCGTCTGACTTTTTCTATTAATTCTTCAGCCTCCTCTTTAGTCGAAGCCTGAAAAACAATCATTAGAACCTTTCCCTGAATTTGTCCGACCGTCCAGGTTCCATCTTCAGTCTTCAGTTGACCGCTTCCCTTAGATTCCGGAAGATAGACCTGGTTAAATTTTTTCCAGGCAGCTTCAGTCAGGCAAGATTCAGCATGTCTGACAACCAGAAGAAAAACTGGTTTCTTGCTTCCTCGCCAGTACTTTGCCAGGACGGCTTCGGTTTCTGGCCCCAGACCCAGCAGGTCCTCATCTGAAACAAAAAAATGATAGTTCAGTATGTGGTGACTGCGGAAATAGCGCACCTCATCCTGAATTAAACCCTCCTCAGGAAGAAAAGAAACAAGTTCGGGCAGAGGTCCCTTATTCTTTATTCGGGAATCAATCAGACGGCCAAGCTCCAATACTGCCTTCCGGGTCTCGGGAGTTTCTTCCTCAGCATAGACTGATACAAAAAAGCGATCTTTCCAAAAAGACAGCAATCCACCCTTGTAAACTGCCATCTGGCCAAGGTCCAGTTTTTCACCTTCCCGATCGTGGGTAAAAACCCCGAAAGCATCAGCACTTGAACCCATATCGAAAAGGTCAGCCACTAAAGCCGGTTTCCCGGGCTGCTCGAAACGCCTGGCCAGAACCAGGCGGAAATTGTAAGCCCGGTAGACCTCTCCAGCCCCGTCAATGTAATCAAAAATTGTCTCCCGGTCGTAAACTTCATCTTCAGTCAGAGCTTTCCAGCTGGCAACTTCTTCAGGAAGCAATGATTTGAGCTCTTCTATGCTAAGAGTATCTTCCTGTCGGTGACTCTTAAATTCTTCCTTTCCCGACATTATTCCTCCTGAAAAAACAAAAAAGCCAACCACAGCTGCCAGTAAAAAAGGCAGCCTTTTCTTCAGGTCAATATTTTTCGCCCGGTATACCAAACGAACTCCTAATGTTTTATCTTTAACTTTTCCTAATTCCAACCACCGCCTCTAATCATAAAATAATCTGAATTTCGGTTCAACCCATTTTCCGGTCATAAGGTTCGGCTCTGATTTAATTACCGCTCAAAGAATTTCTAAGGATTTTTCAGTCATCATCGGTTGATTAAGGCTTTATTTCTCGATGGCTGCCTTCTGCTGATTCACCCTGAAGAAAAACTCCGGGTTAAACTTGGGACGTCGGTCAAAGGTGTAGAGTCCGTTGACCTCCTGTTCGATATCATAGAGCTGGGTATAGCAAAAACCAGCCACCTTCGGGTTAAACAACAGAGCCTCGGTCAGGGCCTTATACCGCTGGAGAAATTCCTCCTCGGAGCGTGGCCTCTCGCCGTAGCCCCAGGCTTTTTCATCCTGCTGTCCGGGATTCCACCAGATACCACCATATTCACTGACAAAATATGGCTGCCCCTTATAGGGAACATGACGGCGCAAGTCGCCATTGACAAAAACCTTTGGTGGAGTTTGTAGCAGCCCATCATAAGCCTCTTTGAACCTGACCACATCCTGTTCGTAATTATGGGAGTCGTAAACATCAGGTGAAATAAGATGATAACCACCTGAAGCCCCTATCACCAGCCGGGTCGGGTCAAAAGACTTAGTAAGCTGGAAGATGCTTTCCAGAATTCCTGGATAAATATTTCCCCATTGTTCGTTGAATGGACACCAGCCAATGAGGCAGGGATGGTTAAAATCCCTGGTCAGAGCTTCCATCCATTCTCTCTGAAAAATAAGAAAAGATTCCGGCCGGCTCAGGTCCAGCCCCCAGTCAGCAAATTCACCCCAGACAATATAGCCAAGCCGGTCGGCCCAGTAGAGAAACCTGCGCTCAAAAACCCTTTGATGCAATCTGGCTCCGTCAAAGCCAGCAGCCAGAGATATCTCAATATCCTTACGCAGAGCATCATCCGAAGGGGCTGTATAAATTCCGTCAGGATAAAACCCCTGGTCCAACACCAACTTCATAAAAAGCGGCCGGTTATTAAAGTAAATCTTATTACCCCGGGCTTCAATCTTTCTAAGCCCGAAATAACTTTCAACCCTGTCAAGAAGTTTAGCTGATGCCCCGGAATACAGTTCAAGAGTCAGATCATAAAGGTACGGTTTTCTTATTTCCCAGAGCTTTGGGTTCTTGATTTTTACCTCAAAAGAAGTTACCGGGCAGGCTTTTTTTGTTTGGCGGAAAATAACCTTATCCCCTTCCTTTACAGACAGGTTAATCTGGCCGCTTTCCGGAGGATTCTTTATAAAAACCTGAAAAAGAACCTGACTGTTATCCACGTCTGGATAAGCCCGATAGCTATCGACCCGGGACTCAGCAACCGGTTCCAGCCAGACGGTCTGCCAGATTCCGGTCGTCCGGCGGTAAAGGCAGCTGTATGAGTGATATCTTTTGCTCTGCTTTCCGGATGGCTGAAGGTTACCTCTGAGTTCGTCCCGGCACCTGATTACCAGCAGATTTTCTTTTTGGTCACAATAATCGGTAATATCAAAAGTAAATGGGGTATAACCCCCTGCATGTTCCCCCACTTTTTTCCCGTTTATCCAGACAGTGGTGTGGTAATCAGCTGCTTCGAAATTCAGCAATATCCGGCGGCCCTTCCAGTTTTCAGGAAGGCTCAGAGATTTTTTATACCAGACTGCAGTCATAAAATCCTGAAAGCCAAGATCCGAAAGGGGACTTTCAGGAGCAAAAGGGACCAGAATTTTGCGGTCAAAACCAGCCCCCTGGGGAAAATTTCGTTCCTCACCAGAATCAGAAAGGTCCAGGGCAAAATCCCAAAGGCCGTTCAGGTTTAACCATTCAGCTCTCTGGAATTCAGGTCTGGGATATTCCGGACGGGGTTCAGAAGCCGGCTGACCTAAAAGTTCGGTTGAAGAAAATGCCCTGGCAGATTGTTTATCTTTTATCTCCAAAGGGACTACTTTTACGGCACCTCCGCCAGAATGAACTATGAGCAAAATAACCGTCAGAACGGCCTGCAAACTCAGGACCTGACCAAAGGCTTTTCGAATCCGGGATTTAAAATTTCCAGGACAAACTTTTCTGGTCATAATTTCCTCCAGAAACCGTCTTTCTTTGCAAGTAAATTTTAAGAGAATTACCGGAAGAAATCACCTAAAAAATAGAAAGCAGCTATCAGTCGCCCAATATCAATAAACAAATAAGGTATTAATTCTAAATTCTTCTGGCTATCAGGGTAATCTGAAATCTGGTAGAAGTTCTTTTAACAGCAAACCCCTGGCTCCGGAGAAATTCCTCAACCTGGTCCAGGCTGGTAGGAGCCACTTCATGCTGGCCACCTTCTTTCCGGTGAATTTCCTCCATCATAGCCAGCCCTTCGGGACTGAAATCGCTGATGACCAGCTTGCCCTCGGGCGAAAGCACTCTGATTAACTCCGAAAGAACAGCCCAGGGATTTTTCAGGTGATGAACCAGGTTGACCGAAAAAATAACCTCAAAAGAGTTGTCTGGAAATGACAGTTTTTCCCCATCTTGCTGCTTAAGTTCTACCAGATGGGCCAAGCCCTGACTTTCCAGGTTCTCCCGGGCAATCTGCAGCTGTTCGGCCGAAAGGTCAAAACTCACCAGCCGATAGCCAAGCCGGGCTAAACTTAAAGCAAAATGCCCCTTTCCGGTACCGGCTTCCAGAAGGCGGCCCCCAACAGGCTGTGCCGCTTCAATGATGGCCTGACGCTCTTTTTCAATATCATAACCATAAGAAGCATACATCCGCCCCCGTCTTTCCAGCTCCTTAAGAGTCTGGCTAGGGCCAGGTTTGTTGTTATTTAAATTTGAGGACATCTTCTTTTCCTCTTGAAACTCTCCTCTATCCTGATTTACTCAATTCCATCCTGAGCATCATAAATTTATTCTAAGGTCATTAACCAGCATAAAGGAGGCCTGACTTTACGTCAATAACCTGATTGAAATTAAATATTGACCTATGAAATAAAAAAAAATAAATTTTTTTAAACTTTAACTGAGAATATAATATAAATTCATATGGAGATAAAACAATGAATACCGATAGAAAGATTGCTTTTCTCATTATCCTCATCCTGACTACAGCCTTAACTACTAGGCTCCAAGCCGAAATTGGATTCAGAGGAAAGGTTATTAGCTCTACCGGGCTGCCAGTCAAAGGAGCTGAAGTTCTAATTGATAGTCTGAACCTTTCCACAGTTACCGATGAACAAGGCAGTTTTAAGATTTCTGTTCCAGAAACTGTTGATAAGTTAAAATTTAAGATTAAACATCCAGATTTTTTTGAGCAGGAGTTTATTGTTTCAGACCTCCTAAGCGGGCGCCTGGTTTCTTTCATCCTGACTCCCTATATTGCCCAAAAGGAAGAAGTGGTGGTTACAGCTACCAGGTTTCCTGAGCCCATAAGTTCTGTTCCAGCCGCTGTCTCGGTCATAACCCGTTCTAGTATTGAAGAAAAACTAACCTCCACCATTACTGAACTTGTCCAGCATGAACCTGGAGTTTCCAGCTTGGGCAGTGGAGGTTTTTCTGTGGTTCCTTCAATTCGCGGACTGGCCCGCCGCCGAATATTACTTCTGATTGACGGCGCCAGGTTGTCGAGCGACCGGAGAACTGGCCCAAACGCTTCTTTCCTCAACCCGGAAGACCTGGAGAAAATTGAAGTGCTGCGCAGTCCCTCCTCCGTCTACTACGGCTCTGATGCCATCGGAGGAGTGCTTAATTTTCTGACTTATAATCCATCACCTGAAGACCACTCTCGCCTTACTGGCGGTTTAAAATATGGAACAGTCAACAATGAAAGGGAACTGAATCTCGCTTTTTCAGGCAGCAGCGGGGGGTTTGGTTATTATTTTTCTATGAGAAACGCCGCCGCGGATAATTATAAATCCCCGTCGGCTGAGGTCCCCTATTCCTATTTCAACCAATCCAGCTTATTCGGGAAAATCATTCGTTTTTCAGAAAAAAGAGAAATTAGCGCCAGTTTTCTTTTAGGCCGAGGTCAAAACATTGGTAAACCAGCCATAAACAGCGATACCCGGCCCACCTGGTACCCAGCTGAAAACCAGAATCTCATTCAGTTTAACTGGAAAGAAAAATCGCTGGGTCCCAGAGCTGAACTTAATTTTCATCTCTACCTCAATCCTAACTTCCTGGAAACCCGAGCTGACCGAATCCAAAACTCTTTGAAAACCCAGGAAAGTTTTGCCCGTACAGAGAGCACCGACTACGGAGCCCAGCTGGCTCTGGAATACAAAATCCGGCCAGAACTCAGACTGACCACCGGCGCTGACCTTTACGGTCGCGGCCGCAGTCAGGCTTTCAACCGGTACATAAATTTCAACAGTTCCGGCCAGGTTGTGGAAATAATAGATGAATACCCTTATCGTCAGGGTATAAGAACAGACGCCGGTCTGTTCCTGGCCCTTGACTATCAGGGGATTAAAAATCTAGACCTGACCGGAGGCTTGAGGCTGGATTTCCTGCGCTCCAGGGCTGAGACTGGTGGCCAGACCCTTAGCACCAGGAATGAAGCTTTAACCGGTTTTATCGCTGCTTCCTACGAACTCTTCCCTTCTGTTTCTCTGTTCGCTAATTATTCGCGGGCCTACCGGACTCCTGACCTGAATGAAAAATTCTACACCGGAATAACTGGTCGCGGTTACATCATCGCCAATCCTGACCTGAAGAATGAATCCAGTCAGAACCTGGATGCCGGAGTAAAAGTCATCAGTCGTCGCCTGTTCGTCGGGCTTTATGGTTTTGCATACAACATAGATAATCTGGTTGAAAGGTATAAAATAGGAACTCAACTTTATACCTATGAAAATGTAGACCGTGGCCAGATCCGCGGGATGGAGCTTGAGCTGGAATACTTTCCTTTCACCCGCTTCTGTCTTTTTGGAAATTTTTACCTCTACGAAGGAAAGAGCCGAATAACCGAAGAGCCTCTTAACGATATCCCACCACTTAGGTTGATTCTTGGAAGCCGGGTGTGGTTCAACCGCCTCAGCCTGGAAGTTAATGGCCTGCTTCAATCTGAAAAAGAAAACCCGGGCCCGGCTGAAATTGCCATTCCCGGTTACGGGCTCTTAAACTTCAGAGCCACCTACAATCTTAACTCTTCACTGAAAATTCACCTGCGGGTCAACAACCTGCTCAACAAGTTATATCTGGCCCGACCTGACCCGGACTCCAGAGAAGAACCCGGACGGAATTTCCAGTTAGGATTGAGCTTTTCCTACTGAAAGCGAATAGTCCAATAGTCCAAAATAAAACTTCTGGAGTGTCGCCTCAAAAATGGGTTAAGGGCAGAAGCCAGAAGCTATTCCTTTGCCAGCCTGGAGCCAAAAAACCAAAACATCACCTTGAAAAGCAGAAAATTATTGAACCTCACCCTCCTACTTCAGGAAATTTTCCAGAAAATTCTATTCCCAAATCGCTATCAAAGCGTAAACCTTATTCCCCCGTGCAAAACACCTTTGTAGCCGCCTCCAAGCTCACCAAAAAAGGCTATCCTGTCTCCAACCCTGAAACCTATAGCTGTTACCTGAAAAGCCGGCAGAAGAGTTAAGGACTGTTCGGTTTCTGAATAAGTATATTTTCCTTTTCTGAGGGTCAAGCCAACTCCAACTCCCGAATAAAGACAGAAGTTCTTTCGGTTGATATAGCGAAAATCGGCCTCCAGAGCCCCGGTGTAATAATTTTCGGTATAAGTTCCAACCGGAACCCCATTCATGGCCAGATTTCCACGGGCTCTGTCTACCGCCATGGTAAACCCGAAACCCAATCTGGATTTGCCAGAATGTTTGTAGGTCAGAACCAGAGCCCCGGGATATTCATTATCAACTTTGGCTGCTTTTCCGATGGTAATCGTGATAAGAAGAACGTTGGTCAGAATATCAACAATCTGGCTGGAGGTTACAGTTCCGTAAGCAACTGAAAACTCATTTCTTGGCGATTGGGCGTAGGTCTGGCCACATGTGAAGAACAGCAGGCCCAAAATGAAAAATGAGACCAGAAGCCTTGAAGATCTCGGTAGCATTATTTCCCTCCTTATCCTGAAGATTTTTTTATTTTTACATAGACACCCAAAAAAAA